>SKEM01000021.1_pt1 | contig 133631 bp, 120 predicted proteins | sample 4826731 | NCBI WGS metagenome assembly SKEM01 (sample SAMN11008809, study PRJNA524170) | human gut metagenome | biome: Human fecal sample; material: Feces; isolation source: fecal sample from pouch patient p37 | host: Homo sapiens | place: Israel: Tel-Aviv | collected 2015-07-27 | reverse complement strand
CATCTCAGGTGTTATAATAAAGACAACGGATGTTAAATTTGAGTGTGAGAAATACAGATTTTTAAGCAATAACTTTTAAATATTGGTCATTCAGTAACATTTGTTCTTTGAGCAAATAGCAAAAGTGCTATTTATTAATATACGATTTAACGCTGATATTATTGAAGGGAAGGGCAATAATATGCTATCAAGAAAAATTATCAAGAGCGTCTTCGTAAAATGGAACCAAAGAAGGAAAGATTTTCAATTAGAAAATTAACGGTCGGAACAGCAAGCGTACTAATTGGTGTGTTATTTTTAACTAGTTGGAACACCAATAAGGTTTATGCCGATTCAGGAAATGTTACAAGTGGTGTTGCCAAAAATAACAATCCTCAAGAGGGTAATCCTGCTGTCAAAGACAATGCTCAAATTGGCGATAATGGTAGTACAAAGGTAAGTAATATCTCTGATAGTAAAAGTTCAAAGGTTATTAAAAGTGACGCTACTAATAGGGACAATGTTAGAGATAAAAATGACAATAGCGGAACTGAAGTTCCAGAACTTACTGCTCAAGCCAGTAATAAAAAAGTTGTAAGTAATCGAGCTAAATCAACTGCCAATGATGCTCAAACTAAGTCAGCACAACAAACAGCAAAACCAGATGCAGCAACTAGCAATAGATTAGTTGTTCAACAAACCAAAAAGTTAACAGGCAATGTCAAATTAAATAAATTGGCTGATAGCAAAGCTCAAACTGATAGTAATTATTCTGTAACGGATAACTATCCAGAAGATTTGCCAATCGACTTCGACAATAAGCAGGAATATGCTTTTGAATGGTTACGGAATGAAAATAACAACGACATTATTTTAACTACCAATCGAACGGGTGATGGTGTAGTCCATGTTTATCAAGATGGTATAAAGGTTGGTACTTATTTAGCTCCAAATAGTTCGTACACTTTGTATAAAAATATTTGGGAAGATGAGTTTGGTGGAGTTTATGTTTATGGAGATAAGATTGGTACAGTTCATAACGATAATTTTGCTGGAATTGTACAGAGTAACGGTTACCGCTTAAATATTATTTATAGCTCACATGCTAAGGATGTTGATGATGCTTGGTATTCAACGGTGTCCTTCTTTGTTCCCCATAAGATTCCATAGACTGTAACTTATAAGGATAGCAATGGCAACGTTATTGATAGCTTAACTCATACGCAAGACGGATTGACTGGTCAATCCTACACTACCGGTTTGCCAAGCGGCTCCAAGTATGTTCAGAAGGGTGAATATTTAGCCAACATCACTCACAATGGTAATGGACTTATTTCTGAATTCCATGATGGCTACACCTGCACCAAGGATTATCATGATGGCATTTCGGTTACCTTCACGGAAAATGACAGTAGAACGACAGGGACAGGCACCATGGACTATGTAATTTATGATGGTGATGTGGCAGTTCAATGGGGTTATCTTGCTTATGGTCAAAGTACAGATTATGCCAATGACAGTGGCGAATACACGATTGTTAACCCATACGTTCCACAAACGACCAACATTGTTTATCAATACAAGAAGTTAGGCAATGTAGTCAATATTGATCCTGAGGGCAAGACCACGAAAACCCTGTACACCAACGATCCAAACGACCCAACTAAGGTTGAGTCGATCAATGTACCGTCAATTCCAGGATACACAACTATGGTCAATGGCAAGACTGTCAGTGACAAGACTATTATGCCTGCTGATCCTGGCCAAGATACGTATATTACTTATAGTGCTAATGATGGAACTCAAACAATCATCTACAAAGACAAAGACGGTTCTGAAGTTGGTAAGCAAGTCATTCCTGGTAAAACAGATGAAACTGTTAAAGTTACTCCAGACGTACCAGATGGTTATGTTGTAATTGGTGAGGTTCCAAGTGAAGTTACAATCAAGCCAACCGATGACCCAATTACTGTGACTATAGAACATGGTAAAATTCATATTGATTCTACTAATCCTGTTAACCCTGGTGACCATATTCCTGGTACTAAAGATAAGACTTATCCTGCTGGTTTAACGCATGATGATTTGAATAAGACGGTTACTAGAGAAGTAACGATTACAGACCCAACTGGTAAGCAATCCACTACTACGCAAACTGTTACCTTTACAAGAGGTGCAACTGTTGATGAAGTAACGAATGAAGTAACTTACGATGATTGGTCAGAAAATGGTAAGCATACTTTTGATAAAGTAGAAGTGCCATCTGTTCCAGGCTACACTGCTAGTGGAGAAGTACCAGAAGTTGTAGTTACTCCTGAAACTCAATCATCAACTGTAAATATTACTTACAGTGCTAATGCACAAAAAGCCAAGATTACCTACATTGACGATACAACTAAGACTAACTTGGATAGTAAAGACGCCAACGGTAAATTTGGCCAAGCAATTACTTTTGAAACTGCTCCGACTAATGAAATTGCAAACTATGAAAAGCAAGGCTATGTCTTAGTATCTAATAGCTTTAATAATCAAATGTACGATGCAAACGACAGCAACAATGTTTTCTATGTCCATTTAAAGCACGACATCGTACCTGTCACTCCGGATAACCCAGGTCATCCAGATGCACCAATCAATCCTAACGATCCAGATTGCCCAAAATGGCTAGCCGGTACTGATAAAGACAGCTTAACTAAGACTGGTACACAAACGATTCACTACGTAGGTGCAGGTGACAAGACTCCAGCTGATAACACACAGACATATACCTTTATCAAGAGCATGGTAATTGATAAAGTAACTGGTAAAGTCTTAGATCCAGGTTCTTGGAATATCGATAGCTATACCTTTGGTACTGTTAAAACTCCAGTAATTCCTGGATACCACGCTGATAAGGCCGTAGCCGGTGGTGAAACAGTAACCCCAGATGATTTGAACAAGGTAATAACTGTAACTTATGCACCAGATGGTAACCCTGGTAATCCTAGTGATCATGGCGATACTCCATCGCCTGAACCTACTCCAGAACCAGAGCCAACTCCAAACCCAACCCCAGATGATCAACCTGATTCTGAAATATCGTCTGATGAACATTTTGAAAATGTAAAACCTGAGGATAAATTAGATAAAACTAATCCAAAGAAGGTGGATGCGTATAAGAAGCAAAGAAAGATAATTAAGACTAAGATTGCAAAGCAAGGCCATACTGAAATAGCAGAGCCTATTGAAGACAAAGTAACAAGAGAAAATAATGTTAAAGTGGTTTCAGATCCAGTTGAAAATACGGCTGCAGAGCCTACACTCCCACAGACTGGTGAAGCTGATAATAGCATTATTGGTTTACTCGGAATGTTATTAGCAAGTTTTGCAGCAATGTTTGGTTTTGATAGTCTTCATAGTCATGATAAGAAACACAAAAACTAAATCTGGATACTAGTCAAAAACAAGACTTCCTTTATTTAGGGAGTCTTGTTTTTTTAAACTTTAGATTAGAATGATTTTTACTTTAAATAGAAAACAGACCTGCATCTAATGCAGGTCTGTTAATATTTTTAAATTACTTAAGCATGTAATCTCTAGTCATTGGTAAGTTCTTGCCAGAAGGACCTTTGGTAAGCAAGTATTGGATGACATCGATATTGCCTGATTCAAATGAAGCAGCACAAGCATTTAAGTACATGTCCCACATGCGAGTGAAACGTTCACCCATTTTATCTTCAACTTGATCGCGAACAGCGTTGAAGTTCTTGTCCCAAATTTCAAGAGTTCTTTGGTAGTGACTACGAAGAGTTTCCATATCAGTGATTTGCAAGCCACTGTCAACGATATCGCCGACGATTTCTTGTAAACCTGGAATGTAACCACCTGGGAAGATGTATTTGTTAATCCAAGCGTTAGTAGCACCGCCTTGTTGACGAGTAATACCGTGGATTAATGCAACCCCATCTTTATTTAAGTACTTGTACACATCTTGGAAGTATCTAGGCAAGTTTTCTGAACCAACGTGTTCAAACATACCAACTGAAGTTACGTAATCCCACTTTTGATCACCAAGTTCACGGTAGTCTTCAAGTCTAACTTCAGCTACATCTTGCAAGTTTTCATCGTAGATACGCTTTTGGACTAGCTTGTATTGTTCTTCACTCAAAGTAACACCGGTAACTTTAAGACCATATTCCTTAGCAGCAGTGAGCATCAATGTACCCCAGCCACAACCGATGTCGAGTAAAGTCTTGCCTTTTTGTGGGTTTAATTTGTTTAAAATGTGGTGAACTTTAGCAATTTGAGCTTGTTCAAGATCATTTTCATTACCATCTTCAAAGTAAGCACAAGAGTAAGTCAAAGTTGGATCAAGCCATAACTTGTAGAAGTCGTTACCAATGTCATAGTGACTTTGCACGTCTTCTTCACTTTGCTTTTCAGTGTGCTTTTGTTTTGGTAAGAATTTGCGGAACTTTGAGGAACGCATGAAGCTGTCGGCACTTTCGTAAGCACCAAAAATTAATTTTTGAATATCCCCGTGGATTTCAATTTTCTTATCCATGTATCCTTCACCAAGTGCGAGTGAAGCATTTCTAGTAATGTCGCCCATAGGGATCTTTTCGTTAAAAACAATTTCGATTTCAGGAGTACCATTACCGTAGACTTCGCTTTTACCGTCCCAGTAGGTTACTTTAACGGGAAAAGGGAAGGACTTGCTAAGCATCATTTTGTAAAATGTTTTTTCTAACAATTGCTTTTTCCTCCAATATTTAAAACCTAAAAGTATTTTAACACTTCTTTCTTTTTATTTGCTAATGGGATGAGAGCAAAATAAAAAACAGCTAATAGCTGTTTTATTTGGCAACATAATGGAAATTAGGGTCTAATTCTTTGTCCAAGCTATTCCAGGCATCTTCAAGTTGCTTGAATAAAATTTGTTCATTTTCATGAGTTAATTTAGTTTTACGATCAATTGTAATTGGATCACCAAAGCTAACTTCTAGGGGTTTGCGCTTAAGCAGTCCTTTAAAGGTTAATGGACCTTGATAAACGACGGGTACCATTGGTTTTTTGGACATTTTAGAAATTAAAAGTACTCCACCTTTTAATTCAGCTGAATGACGGGTTCCTGAAGGAAAAATAATCAATGAGAGTTTTCCTTTTCTAAGACCTTTAACTGGAATTTTTAAAGCCGATGGTCCAGGATTTTTTCGATCAACTGGAAAAGCATGAGCATGATTAAGAATAAAGCGCAAAATTGGATTTTTAAATAGTTCAATTTTAGCCATAAACATGAATTCCATCGGGCTTGCACCTAAGGCAAATAAAAGTGGTTCCCACCAGGTACGGTGAGGTGCAACTAAGATATAGTTACCTTTAGGTAAACGATTCTTGTGATGAATATGTAAGTGTCCATTTAGTACCCATACGATAAAGCGGGCAATCGGACGAATTATTTTATAAAACATCTTTTTGTTCCTCCAATTGTTGTAATATTATAAAAATAGATAGACAAGAAAGGCAAATATTTTTATGGTAGAACTTAAAGATAATGAACGAATTGATTATATGTACAGTGATGATTTGCGGATTATCCAAGATAAAACTGCCTTTAGCTTTTCTATGGATACATTGCTTTTGGCTTATTGGGCTAAGAATCAAATTCGTGATCGCGATAAAGTAGCAGATTTATGTGCGGGAAATTGTGCTGCAACGATTTATATGGCTTACTTCAATCGTGCGCACTATGATGCAATTGAGATTCAAGACGAAATATATTCGCAAGCTAAGCGTTCTATTGAACTTAATCAAATGGAAAATCGTATAGCAGTGTATAAGGATAATGTACTGAATGCCGCAAAATTTTTGCGTAAGGATAGCTACGATGTAGTAACAGTTAACCCACCTTACTTTAAGGCCCCTGAAGGGCATGAGGTAAACCCAGATAGAAAAAAAGCAATTGCTCGTCATGAATTGTTAATTAATTTAGAGCAAATTATTGAAGTTGCCAGTGGCTTATTAAAAATGAAGGGGAAGATGTTTATGGTGCATCGACCTGAGCGATTAGGCGAGATTTGTTACTACTGCATGAAGCATGATTTGAGTGTAAAATTAGTGCAACCATTTGTGTCTCACCGCGGAGATGATGCAAATTTAATTATCGTTGAAGCCGTAAAGCACACTGGGACAGATGGAACTGAACTTAGGGATGCAATCGAAGTTCATGACAAAAATGATGAATTTAAGCCATTAATTCAAAGAATAGTTCGAGAGACCCCTGAAGATAAAGCTAAACATGACGCCCGAGGTAAATACTATTTTTACGTTTTGCTTTGTAATGATGGTAGTTTTTATGGTGGCTTTACTAATGATTTAGATCATCGCCTGAAAATGCATAATTCTGGCAAAGGCGCTAAATACACCAAATCTAGGCGACCAGTTCGTATGATTTACCATGAGCAATTTGACGATAAAAGATTAGCTTTAAAAAGAGAGTATTGGTTTAAGCACCATTCACGCGCTTGGAAAGAAAAATTTTTAAGAGAGCATAATATTAATTTTTAGCTTGAAAAATAAAATTATTTTTTGTAAAATAGGCGAGTATGCTGTGTTAGCATATAATTTTTAAAACACATCAAGAGCGATCATCATCGTGGTGCCCTAGGTAGTGGTTTGATGATGAAATGAACGCTTGAGAGGATATAAAACCATAGGAGGAATATAAATATGGCAGACGTTGTTACAATGAAGCAATTGCTTGAAGCTGGTGTCCACTTCGGTCACCAAACTAGAAGATGGAACCCAAAGATGGCTCCTTACATTTTCACTCAAAGAAATGGTATCTACATCATTGACTTGCAAAAGACTATCAAGATGTTAGATGATGCTTACAACTTTATGAAGGCTGTTGCCGAAGACGGTGGCGTATTCTTATTTGTAGGTACTAAGAAGCAAGCTCAAGACTCAATTGCTGAAGAAGCAACTCGTGCAGGTCAATACTACGTAAACCAACGTTGGTTAGGTGGTACTTTGACTAACTGGACTACTATCCAAAGCCGTGTTAAGAGATTAAAGCAATTAAAGGAAATGTCACAAGACGGTACCTTTGATGTTCTTCCAAAGAAGGAAGTTGCACTTTTAACTAAGGAAATGGATAAGCTTGAAAGATTCTTAGGTGGTATCGAAGATATGCCAAGAATCCCAGATGTATTGTTCGTAGTAGACCCTAAGAAGGAAAAGATCGCTGTTCACGAAGCAAACATTTTGGGTATCCCAGTTGTAGCTATGGTGGACACTAATACTGATCCAGATCCAATTGACGTAGTTATCCCATCAAACGATGACGCTATTCGTGCTATCCGCTTAATCGCTGGTGCTATGGCTGACGCTATCGTTGAAGGTAAGCAAGGTCAAGATGACGAATCTGTTGAGGTTGACTTTAAGGAAAATGCTGATGGTTCAGAAGAAATCGTTAGCGCTGAAGAAAATCCAGAAGACTAGTTTTTACTGTTAGTTCCGTAGGAGGATCTATTAATGGCACAAATTACTGCAAAATTAGTTAAAGAATTACGTGAACGTACTGGTGCTGGCGTTATGGACGCTAAGAAGGCATTGGTAGAAGTTGAAGGTGACATGGACAAGGCTATCCAATATCTTCGTGATAAGGGTATGGCTAAGGCTGCTAAGAAGGCTGACCGTGTTGCAGCTGAAGGCTTGACTGGTGTTTACGTTAATGGTAATGTAGCAGCTATTACCGAAGTTAACTCAGAAACTGACTTTGTTTCTTCGAATGATAAGTTTGTTAACTTAGTAAAGGACGCAACTAAGACCATTGCTGAAGGTCAACCTGCTGATATGGAAGCAGCTAAGGAATTAAAGATGGACGATGGTTCAACTTTAGATCAAGCATTCGTTAATGCAACTGCTACCATTGGTGAAAAGATTGTTTTACGTCGCTTCGCTTTGGAAAAGAAGAATGATGATCAAGAATTTGGTGCTTACCAACACAATGGTGGCCAAATCGGTGTTATTACCGTTTTAGAAGGTGCCGATGCAGCTACTGCTAAGCACTTGGCAATGCACATTGCAGCTATGAAGCCAAAGGTTATCTCACCTGACGAATTAGATGATCAATTTATTACTGATCAATTAGCTGTAATGAACCACAAGATTGATCAAGACAATGAAAGTCGTGCATTGGTACACAAGAAGCCATTGCCACACCTTGTTTATGGTTCAGAAAAGCAATTAACTGATGATGTTTTAGCTAAGGCTAAGGAAGACATTAAGGCTGAACTTAAAGAAGAAGGCAAGCCAGAAAAGATCTGGGACAGAATTATCCCTGGTAAGATGCAACGCTTTATCGATGATAACACTCAAGTAGATAAGCAATTTGCAGTCTTATCACAAGACTACATCATGGATGATAGCAAGACTGTTGGCGAATTCTTGAAGGATAAAGGCGCTAAGTTAGTTGCTTTCCAACGTTTCGAAGTTGGTGAAGGTATCGAAAAGAAGCAAGAAGACTTTGCTGCTGAAGTTCGCGAACAAATGAAGTAATTTAAAAATTACATTATGATAGAAAGGAGGAGTACATTAAGTGCTTCTCCTTTTTATTTTTTATTATGATTGTTTTTACTATCAAGACATTGTTGAGTTAGATATGGTAGAATAATTAAAGCTATTAGAGGAGGTCACTATGAGTCAAGTTAAATATAAACGTATCATTTTAAAAATATCAGGTGAAGCTTTAGCAGGTGATAAGGGAAATGGAATTAATCCAACTGTAATTGGTCATTTAGCTAAAGAAATTAAATCTGTTCATGATTTAGGTGTTGAAATCGGCATCGTATGTGGTGGCGGTAATATGTGGCGCGGTGAAACCGGTGCTAAGTTAGGCATGGAACGTGCACAAGCCGATTACATGGGTATGCTTGCTACCATTATGAATGGATTAGCATTACAAGATGGTCTTGAAAAAGTTGGTGTTCCTACTAGAATGCAAACTTCAATTGAAATGAGACAAATTGCTGAACCTTATATTAGAAGAAGAGCACTCCGTCATCTTGAAAAGGGTCGCGTAGTTATTTTTGGTGGTGGTACAGGTAACCCATACTTCTCAACTGATACTACTGCTGCTCTTCGTGCTGCTGAAATTGGCGCTGATGTAATTTTGATGGCCAAGAATGGTGTAGATGGTGTTTACTCAGCTGATCCTAAGACTGATCCAACAGCTACTAAGTTTACTGAATTAACTCAACTTGATTTGATTTCAAAAGACTTGAAGGTTATGGATAGAACTGCAAGTTCACTTTCAATGGATACTGAAATTCCATTAATTGTATTTAACGTTAATACTCCAGGCAACATTAAGAAGGTTGTTATGGGTGAAAATATTGGTACTGTTATTAGAGGTGACAAATAATGAATAACGAAACTATTAAAAAAGCACAAGATAACATGGATAAATCTATTAAGGTTTATCAAAAGAGATTAGCTTCAATTCGTGCCGGTGTAGCCAATGCTGCTCTTCTTGACAATGTTCAAGTTGAATATTATGGTGCACCTACTCCATTGACTCAAATGTCAAGTATTACTATTCCAGAACCACGTGTTTTGCTTATTACTCCATACGATCAAAATAGTTTGGATGATATTGAACATGCTCTTTTAGCTTCTAATTTAGGCTTAACTCCAGCCAATGATGGTAAGGTTATTAGATTAGTCATTCCTCAACTTACTGGTGAAAGAAGAGAAGAAATCGCCAAAGAAGTTGGAAAATACGCTGAGGATGCTAAAATCGCCGTTAGAAATGTTCGTCGCGAAGCTATGGACGCTTTGAAGAAAGAACAAAAAGACGGTAATATTACTGAAGATGAACAACGCAATTTAGAAAAGCAAGTTCAAAAGGTAACTGATGATTCTACTAAAAAGATCGATCAACTTGCTGATGAAAAGCGTAAGGAAATTACTCAAGGTTAAGCATGAGCAAGACGGATAATGAATTAAATCATTTAGCCATTATCATGGATGGTAATGGACGCTGGGCTAAGAAAAGGCACAAGCCTCGTTTTGTAGGACATCGTGAAGGCATGGATAATGTTGAGCGAATTACCCTAGCAGCTAATAAGTTAGGAATTAAAGTGCTAACTTTATATGCTTTTTCTACTGAAAACTGGGCTAGACCTAAAGAAGAAGTAGCTTATTTAATGAATCTTCCCGTGCGCTTTTTCGACAAATACATGCCTACTTTGATGGAAAATAACGTTAAAGTAAACATTATGGGTTACTTAGACGAATTGCCAGAAAAGACTTATAAAATAGTACAACGAGCAATGTCAGAAACTGCTCACAATACTGGCTTAATTCTTAATTTCGCTTTTAATTATGGCTCTAGAAGAGAAATAACGACTGCAATGAAAGAATTAGGTGGCATGATTGAAGCTGGTGCACTAAAAAGTGAAGACATTACCGAGAAAATGATCTCCCGGCACTTGATGACCAAAAATTTTGGCAAGTATCAAGATCCTGACCTGTTAATTAGGACATCAGGAGAACAAAGAATATCTAATTTCTTATTGTGGCAATTAGCTTATTCAGAGTTGGCTTTTAGTGATAAAAATTGGCCAGATTTTGATGAAGATGATTTAAGAAAATTTGTAAATGATTTTAAGCACCGTAATCGGCGCTTTGGTAAGGTAGACGAATCGGATAGTTAAATATGAAACAACGTGTAATTACGGCAGTTATTGCCTTGATTTTATTTATTCCAATTGTGCTTGCAGGTGGCCTTTGGATGGATTGGTTGACTGTATTATTTGCTGCAGTCGGCATTAGCGAGATCTTTTTAATGAAAAAACAGATTTTGGTCTCATTTGATTTCTTGCTAGCATTGCTTGCAACTTTGACATGGACAGTGCCGGATGCATTTTTTAAGGCATTCTCACCTAATATAACCAAATTCGGAGTATTCTTTGGAATTGTTATGCTGTTCTTAACCTGGACAGTACTTTCTAAAAATAAGACTACTTTCGATGATGTTGGTGTTTACATCTTGGCATCACTTTATATAGGGATTGGCTTCCACTACATGGCAGCCATTAGAGCTTACCCGCAAAATGGTTTAGCTTTATTGGGTTACGTGTTTGTAGTTGTTTGGTCAACTGATATTGGTGCTTACATGATTGGTCGTAAGATTGGTAAACATAAGTTATGGCCAGTAATTAGCCCTAATAAAACTTGGGAAGGATCAATTGGTGCCGTTATTTGTGCATTGATTTGTAGTGCAATTTACCTAGCAATTTTGAGTCACTTTAACATTGTTTTTGGAGTTTCCGAATTAACTATGGTAATTTTGTCATTCTTCCTTTCAATCGTAGGTCAAATGGGTGACCTAGTTGAGTCAGCATATAAGCGTTTCTACGGTGTTAAAGACTCTGGTAAAATTTTACCAGGACATGGTGGTATTTTAGACCGATTTGATAGTATGTTATTTGTTTTACCTGTAGTAGCTGCTATCTTAGGTATTGTTCACTAGGAGAATTTTATTGAAAGGTATACTAATCTTTTTAATCGTTTTTGGCTTATTAGTTTTTGTCCATGAATTTGGACATTTTATTGTAGCCAAAAAATCAGGTATACTTGTGCGAGAATTCTCAATTGGTATGGGACCTAAGTTATTTCAGATTAGAAGAAATCCTACTACTTATACTATCAGGTGGCTACCACTTGGTGGTTATGTTCGATTAGCAGGATCCGATGATGAAAGCAAATTAGATCCGGGCATGACTGTAATTTTGCAGTTAAATGATCAGGATGAAGTGGTTAGAATAGATGCTTCTGAATCTGACATGCCAATAGAGGGTATTCCCGTTCAAGTTACTAAGGCAGATTTAGTAGATAATTTAGTAATTGAAGGCTATGAGAATGGCGATGAAAATAAACCGGTAACTTACCATGTTAATCATGATGCAACTATCATTGAAAAAAATGGTACCGAATTAATCATTGCACCTCGTGATACTCAATTTAATGAAGCAAAGGTCTGGCAAAAGTTAGCAACTAATTTTGCTGGTCCTTTTATGAATATTTTATTAGGTTTTGTTGTGTTCTTAATCTGGACATTTACGGTGCCAGGTCCAGCCACAACTACTATTCAATCTACTACGAATGGTTCACCTGCTCAGATTGCTAAAATTGAACCGGGTGATCGAATTGTAGCGGTTAATGGTCAAAAGATTAATAGCTTTGAACAGGTAACTGAAAAAGTTAATCAAAGCAAAGGTAAGAGTCTTAAATTTGAATTAAGTAAAGATGGCTCTACTAAAACTGTAATGGTTAAACCAAAGGCTCATCGAATTCAGAAGCAAAAAATTTATCAAATAGGTATTGTTGCTAAAAGTAATGAAAATGCTGGCGTAAAATTAAAAAGAGGTTGGGATACAGCTGTTTCTACAACCGGTTTGATTTTTAATGCAGTAGGTAACTTATTTAGACATTTTAGTCTTAATAAATTGTCTGGTCCTGTAGGAATTTACTCTCAAACTTTGCAAGTTTCACAAATGGGCTTTACATATGTATTAGCCTTTTTAGCAATGATCTCAATTAATTTGGGAATTGTTAATTTAATTCCAATTCCAGGTTTAGATGGTGGTAAACTTTTATTGAACTTAATTGAATTAGTTCGTGGTAAACCAATTTCAGAAGAACATGAGGCAATTGTTGAATTAATTGGCTTTGGTTTATTATTAGTATTAATTATTGCAGTTACAGGCAATGACATTTATCGCTATTTTATAAAATAATTAATAATAGTTAGTTTTGTTTTTACTTTAGGAGAAAGTAATGCGTCAATCAAAATTTTTTATGCCAACTTTAAAGGAAGCTCCATCAGATGCTGTGGCAGAAAGCCACAAGTTGATGATTAGAGGGGGATATATTCGTCAGGTTACTGCTGGTGTTTATGCTTATCTTCCATTAGGTTATCGTGTATTACGTAAGGCTGAAGGAATTATTGAAGATGAAATGGAAAAAATCAATGTTCCTGAAATGATCATGCCTCATTTATTACCAGCTACTTTATGGCAAGAATCAGGTCGTTACAAGAAGTACGGCGCTGAAATGTTCAAATTGAAGGATCGCCATGGCCGTGAAAGTTTGCTTGGACCTACCCATGAAGAGACTTTTACTGAAATTATTGCTAAGAACCTTAAGAGTTATAAGCAAATGCCATTAGCTTTGTACCAAATTCAAACTAAATTCCGTGATGAAAATCGTCCTCGTTTCGGTTTACTCCGTGGTCGTGAATTTGTCATGCTTGATGGTTATAGTTTTGCCGCAACTCGTGATCAATTAGATGAGCAATTTGATGATCAAAAGAGTGCATATAAGCGAATCTTTAAGCGTGCCGGTGTTACTGTACACCCAGTAATTGCTGACTCAGGTACAATGGGTGGTAAAAACTCAACTGAATTCCAAGCACCAGCTGCTATCGGTGAAGATACTATTGCTACTAATGAAAAGGGAACATATGCTGCTAACCTTGAAATGGCTAAGAGTATTGATACCTTTGAACAAGAACCAGAAGATGCCAAGGAACTTACTAAAGTAGCAACTCCAGATTGTGATACAATCGAAAAATTAGCTAAGTTCTTGAATGTTCCAGCAACTAGAATTGTTAAGAGTATTCTTTATATTGCGGATGATCAAAAAGTTTTGGTTTTAATTCGTGGCGATAAGCAAATCAATGAAGTAAAACTTGGACATGTTCTTGACGCTGATGAAGTTCATGAAGCAGACACTGCTGATTTGAAAGAAATTACTGGTAGTGAAAAGGGCGGCGTTGGTCCTGTTAATGCTGATTGGGCTGACAAGATTATTGCAGACGAAACTGTTAAGAATCTTTACAACGTAGTCGTTGGCGCTGGTGAAACTGATTACCAATTTGAAAATGCTAACTTGGATCGTGATTTTAAGGTTGATGAATTTGCTGACATTAGAACAGCAAACGAAGGCGAACCAGATCCTGTTGATCATTCGCCACTTAAGTTCACAACATCAATCGAAGTTGGTCATATTTTCAAGCTTGGAACTTATTACACTAAGACTATGGGTGCTGATTTTTTGGATCAAAATGGTAAGGCTAAGCCTGTTATCATGGGTTCATATGGTATTGGTGTTACCAGAATGCTTTCAGCAGCTGTAGAACAACACTTGACTGAACACGGTGTTGCTTGGCCAAAAGAAATTGCACCATTTGCAATTCACATTGTTCAAATGAAAATGAATAAAGAAGATCAAACCGAATTAGCTGAAAAACTTGAAAAGAAGTTCAGTGAAAAGTATGATGTTTTATACGATGACCGTAAGGAACGTGCTGGTGTTAAGTTCGCAGATGCAGATTTAGTCGGTGCACCTATTAGAATTACGGTTGGTAAGAAGGCTGTTGATGGTATCGTTGAGGTTAAGAGACCTACTGATGATAAGGCAACCGAAATGTCAATTGATGAATTAGATAAGTTTGTAAATCAAGAGTTAGGATAATTTTTGTGGCAAATAAAAATGATCTTTTCTTAAAATTGCTCAAACAAGTTCATTTCCCTGATAGTTTTGAAGATAATTATCTTCTTCAAAAGGGAAAGGTTGAAAACGTGGATGTTTACGCTAAAGAACATAGGTGGGATATCCATGTTTTTTTTGATACCCCTTTGAAATATGACACTTATGTAGCATTAAGAAAAGCAATAGAAGAAACTTTTTCAGCATTTGTAAATGTAAGATTTTTTGTTGGTACAGGTGATGGTTCTGACCAATACTTGCCAGATTACTGGCATTATGCGGTACAGAATTCAAATATTTTATCTCCCGTCGCTAGAGAATTTTTAGCTGGACAAAAACCTAAAAAAGAAAATGGTCGTTGGGTTATTCCAGTAGATAACAATGTAATTGATGGATTAATCGAACAAAAGGCTTTAGATGATTTGGCTGAAGAGATGCGTGACTTTGGTTTCTTTAATTTAAAATTTATAACCGAAGTCGATCAAACTAATTTACAAAACAGTTTAGAAAGTTTGCAAGAGCTTCAGCATGAACATGAAAAAAGTATGCAGGAGGCTTTTAACAATACTTCGGAAAAGCCGAAGCCTAAACCAAAGCAGCAGTACCAAACCAAGCGTACTAGTTATGGCAATCGAAAACTAGATGAAAATGCTCCGATTACGCAAATTCAAGATGTTGAAGATGGTACTCGAAATGTTGTAATTGAAGGTAATATTTTCAATATTGAAAGTAGAGAATTGAAAAACGGTTCAGTAATTTTTACAGGTGAAATTACTGACTATAGTGATTCAATTGCGTTTAAGAAATTTGCTTCAAATAAGGAACAAATTGAGCAAATGGCTGCAATTAAGCCTGGTACTTGGGCTAAAATGCAAGGTTCAGCAATCGATGATCAATGGGTACATGATGTAGTATTCAACATTAGCAGCTTTGAAACAGTTGAACATATCGGACGAACGGAAAAATATGAGGGTGAGCAAAAGAGAGTAGAACTTCATTTGCACACTAATATGAGTCAATTAGATGCAACTAATGCACCAAGTGATTTTATTAAAACTGCTAAAAAATTTGGTCAGAAGGCTATCGCTATTACAGATCATGGTGATGTTCAGTCCTTCCCAGAAGCTTATAGTACAGGTAAAGCTACAGGCACAAAAATCTTATATGGTGTTGAAGCGAATATGATAGATGACCATGCATTATTGGTTATCAATCCAGCTCCAATGACTTATGAAGATCGTGAATTTGTTATTTTCGACGTTGAAACTACTGGTCTTTCATCTGTTTATGACACTATTATTGAAATTGGTGCTGTTAAGATGAAAAACGGCGAAGTTATTGAACGTTTTGATAAATTCATTAACCCACACCATCCTTTGAGTGAACAAACCATTAATTTAACTTCAATTACGGATGAGATGGTTAGTGCTGCTGATGATGAAGATGTAGTTATTAAGCAATTCCAAGACTTTTATGGTGATCGTCCTTTATGTGGACACAATGTTCAATTTGATGTCGGCTTTGTTAATGCCGCTTTAAGAAGAGCTGGTCTTAGTGAAATCACACAACCAGTTGTCGATACACTAGAAGTTTCTCGTTTGCTTCACCCTGAACAGAACCGTCATACTTTGGATTCATTAGCCAAAAAATATAATGTTTCCTTGGAACATCACCATAGAGCTAATCAAGATGCGGAAGCAACTGGTTACTTAATGTATAAGCTGCTAGATGCATTTAAGAAAAAATATAATGAAGATAATTTGAATAACTTAAATGGTTATGCTGCACATGGTGAGGTTTATAAGCGAGCTCGACCATCTCACATGACGGTTTTGGCTAAAGATCAAAAGGGATTAAAGAATTTATACAAACTAGTTTCAATAGCAAGTACGAAAGACTTTTATCGAATTCCGCGTACTCCTAAATCAGATTTAGCTCGTTTGCATGAAGGTCTGTTTTATGGCTCAGGTTGTTGGCAAGGTGATGTCTTTGTAGCAATGATGCAGAAAGGTTATGACGAGGCTAGAGAAAAAGCTAGGTTTTATGACTTTTTGGAAGTACAACCTCCTGCAAATTATTCTCAATTAATCGAGGATGGATTAATTAAAGATGAAGCACAACTTGAAGAAATTATTGGGAATATTTATAAGTTAGGTAAAGAATTGAATAAGCCTGTTGTTGCAACAGGAGATGCACACTATGTTGAACCACATGATGCTATTTACCGAACTATTTTAATTTCAGCGCAACGATCTAATCCAAATAGAAATAAACCGCAACCTGATTTGCACTTTTATTCAACTCAGGAAATGCTTGATGCATTTAGTTTCTTAGGTGAAGATGTAGCCAAAGAAATCGTTATTGATAATACAAATAAGATTGCTGATGAAATTTCTGAGATTCAGCCAATTAAGGATGGATTATATCCACCTCATATTGAACACGCTGATGAAGAAATGAAAAAGTTAACTTATGATAAGGCGTATGAACTTTATGGCAAGCCGTTGCCTAAAATCGTAAAAGACAGAATTGATCTAGAATTAAATTCTATTATTTCTAATGGATATGCGGTTATTTACTTGATTTCTCAACGTCTGGTGGCCAAGTCAAATAAAGATGGTTACTTGGTAGGTTCTCGTGGTTCTGTAGGTTCCAGTCTGGTAGCTACTATGTCAGGAATTACGGAAGTTAATCCACTTGCACCACATTATCGTTGTCCTAAGTGTAAATATTCGCAATTCTTTGAAAATGGTGAATATGGTTCTGGATTTGACTTACCTGATAAGGATTGTCCAAAATGTGGAACGCCTTTAGTTAAAGATGGACAGGATATTCCGTTTGCGACTTTCCTAGGCTTCCATGGGGATAAAGTTCCTGATATCGATTTGAACTTCTCAGGAGACTATCAACCAGTTGCGCATAACTTTATTCGAGTAATGTTCGGTCCAGATAATTCTTATCGTGCCGGAACTATTGCGACGGTTGCAGATAAGACTGCATATGGTTATGCAAAACACTTTGATGAAGAGCGTGATTTGAAAGCTAGAAATGCGGAATTGGATCGCCTGGCTAGTGGTATTCGTGGAGTAAAAAGAACTACAGGTCAGCACCCTGCTGGTATTGTTGTAGTTCCTGATGACATGGATATTTATGATTTTACTCCTGTATCTTATCCAGCTGATGATGTTAATGCAGCATGGTTAATTACACACTACGACTTCCACTCAATTCACGATAATATTTTGAAGTTTGATATTCTGGGTCACGATGATCCAACCATGATTCGTCACTTGCAGGATCTTTCAGGAATTGATCCATTGACTATTCCACCGGATGATCCTGGTGTTATGTCTCTTTTCTCAAGTCCTAAAATTCTAGGAGTAACACCAGAACAAATCCAATCAGAAACAGGTACTTTAGGTGTTCCAGAATTTGGTACACGTTTTGTTAGAGGGATGCTTGAAGAAACTAAACCAACAACTTTTGCGGAATTATTGCAGATTTCTGGTTTGTCACATGGTACCGATGTATGGTTAGGAAATGCAGAAGATTTAGTCAATAACGGTACTTGCAAATTAAAGGATGTTATTGGTTGTCGTGATAACATTATGATGGACTTGATTCACTGGGGAGTTAAACCAGAAGTTGCCTTTTCAACTATGGAGTCTGTTCGTCACGGACGTGGTATTAGTGATGAAAATATGGCAATTTTGAAGAAGAATAAAAATATTCCTGATTGGTATATTCCTTCTTGTTTAAAGATTAAGTACATGTTCCCTAAAGCTCACGCCACTGCTTATATTTTAATGGCTTTACGTATCGCCTGGTTTAAAGTATATTATCCAGAAATTTATTACACTGCTTATTTCTCAGTGCGTGCTGATTTATTTGATTTAGTTGCAATGAGTCATGGTAAAAACACTGTTAAAGCTGCAATGAAAGAAATTCAAGATAAAGGAAACGATGCTTCAGCCAAAGATAAAAGTTTATTGACAGTTTTGGAAATTGCTAACGAATGTCTTGAACGCGGCATTAAAATTAAAATGGTTGATATTGATCAATCAGAAGCTACGGATTTCAAGATTTTAGATAAGCATACTATTTTGGCACCATTTAATGCGGTTCCTGGTTTAGGTGACAATGCGGCTAAGCAAATTGTCGCTGCGCGTGCTGAAAAGAAATTCTTATCTAAAGAAGATTTAGCAAAACGCGGCAAAGTTTCACAAACAATCATGAATTATTTCGAAGACAATGGCGTACTGGAAGGTATGCCCGATGAAAATCAATTATCACTTTTCTAGGAGTTATTATTACATTGTTATGTAAAACATGGTATACTAATAGAGAAGTTCGAATAGGTAAATTCGAGTGAGCAGTAATGCTCACTCTTTTTATTACGGAGGAAATTTTTTGTCTAAAGTTATAGATCTTGTTCGTCCAGTTGTCGAAACAATTATTGACGAGCATGGCGACATGTTAGTTGATATGGAATACGTTAAGGAAAAAGGTCAAAACTATTTACGAATTTATGTTGATCGTCAGCCCAATGGTATCGATATCGATGAAATTGCGGCTTTGAGTGAATTGGTTTCTGAAAAACTTGATACAATTGATCCTGATCCGCTTCCTGATCCATATGTTTTAGAGTTATCATCTCCAGGTGCTGAACGCCCTATTAAGACTGAAGCTGATTGGGAGAGAGCACTGAATGATTATGTTCATATTGGTCTTTATCAAAAAATTGAGGACAAAAAAGTGTATGAAGGTACGCTTAAATCCTATAATAATGATGAGATTGTATTAGAAGTAAAAGATAAAACAAGACGAAAGAAATTAACTATCCCTCGTAAGTTAATTGCAAAGATTCGTTTTGCAATTGAATTTTAGAAAGGTTGATCAAAAACTTATGTCTAAAGAAATGCTAGAAGCGTTTGCTACCTTGGAAAAGACCAAGGGCATTAAACAAGATGTTATTGTTGATGCAATCAAGGCCGCTTTGGTAGCTGCATACAAGAAAAATTATAATCAAGCACAAAACGTTGAAGTTGACTTCGATGAAAGAAGAGGTAACTTCAAGGTAATGGCTGTTAAGACAGTCGTTGATGAAGTACAAGATGACCGTCTTGAAGTTAGTTTGAAAGACGCCTTGGCAATTAATCGTGCTTATGAAGTTGGGGATGAAATTCGATTTGAAGTTACACCAAAGAACTTTGGTCGAATTGCTGCTCAAACTGCTAAGCAAGTTATTATGCAACGTCTTCGTGAAGCAGAGAGAAGTCATATTATTGACGAATATTCTCAATATGAAGATGAATTAGTTACAGGTACTGTTGAACGACGTGATAATCGTTTTGTATATGTTAATATTGGCAATGTTGAAGCTGTGATGCCTCAACGTGACCAAATGCCAAATGAAGTTTACAACCCACAAGATCAAATTCGTGTACTTGTAACTCATGTTGGCTCAGATTCTAAGGGTGCACAAATCGTTGTTTCAAGAACTGCACCTGATGTTGTCAAGCGATTATTTGAACAAGAAGTTCCTGAAATTTATGATGGAACTGTTGAAATTGTATCAATTGCCCGTGAAGCTGGCGACCGTACTAAGATGGCCGTTAAGTCAAATGACCCTAACATTGATCCAGTTGGTACTTGTGTAGGTCAAAAGGGTGCCCGTGTTCAAAATGTTGTTAATGAACTTGGTGGCGAAAATATTGATGTCGTTAAGTACGAAGAAGATCCTTCTGACTTTATTGCTAATGCATTGAATCCAGCAGAAGTAATTGCTGTTCAATTTGGTGATAATGAAGAAGAAAAGAGTGCGTTAGTAATTGTTCCAGATTACCAATTGTCACTTGCCATTGGTAAGAAGGGACAAAATGTACGTCTTGCTGCTCGCTTAACAGGCTATAAGATTGATATTCGTCCAGAATCTGAAGTAGAATTTGTTGATGAAGAGTCAGACACTGCAGCCAAATCTGCTGATACTGAATCTGATGAGGATAGTTCAGTTGATACAGATGAAGCAGCTACACAGGTAGAAGAAAGTTCAAGCGAAGATAATACTGAAGAATAGGTGATTTTTTGAAAAAAAGAAAAATCCCAATGCGGAAGGATTTATTAACCGACACTATGCAACCTAAAAAAGAGTTGGTACGTGTCGTAATCGATAAAGAAAAGAATATTGCTGTTGATCCTACTGGCAAAAAAGCAGGACGCGGCGCATATGTTTCACTTGATCCAACCAAGATTAAAGCCGCTAAAGAAAAGCATATTTTAGATCGTAGCTTAGGGGCTAAGGTTCCAGATAGTTTTTATGACGAGCTTTATTCATATGTTGATCATCAAAAAGCAAGAAAAGAATTGTTTGGTGATAAATAAGTTTGCAAAATAGACAAAAAGCGATTAATTTGTTAGGTTTAGCACAGCGAGCTGGTAAATTAATTACTGGGACAGAAACTGTGATTGCCAAGCTTAACAAAGGAAAAATCACCGCGGTCATCATGGCGTGTGACGTTCAAGACAACACCGCTGAAAAAGTTGATCGTGCTGCCAGAAAAGTTAATGTTCCTATAATAAACTTATTTTCAGCTGATGAGATTTCCAAAGCTATCAGCAAAAAACGTAAAGTTTTAGGATTAACCGATGTCGGTTTTACCAAGGCATTGATTAAAAAAATAAATGAAGGAGTGTGATTGGATGGCAAAGAAAAGAATTTATGAAGTCGCAAAAGAAGTGGGCGTCGATAATAAAGTTGTAGTCCAAAAAGCAAAGGAATTGGGCTTCGATATAAAGAACCATATGTCATCAATAGATGATGCACAAGTTGCAAAATTAAAAGGTAGTTTCCAAAACTCCGCTCCCGCTGAGAAAAACAATAAAATAAAGATCTCTGTTTCTTCTATTCGTAAGAACGAAAAGAAACAAGAAGATAATGCAGGTTCAAAGAAGCCTAGAAGACGTAACAATAAGCGTCGTCAAAATAATAATGATCGCAATCGCAAAAATAGAAATGATCGCGATCATAACTCAAATTCAGGTAAGCCAAAAGCAGCTGCTTTGTTGCAACAATTTAAGCAAAAGCAACGTGCAGAGGAAGGCCTGCTTAATCGAGAAGCACAAAAAGCTAAAAAAGAATATCACGAACAATTGAGACATCCGAAAAAAGAACAACCAGTGAATAATAAGAAGAAAACTAACAAAGAAAACAATACTAAGAAGTCAGAATCAGTAGAGAAAAAAGTTATTGGTCCAAAGATTTTGAAACCATCTCCAGCACGTTTGAAGAAGAATCAACCTTCAACAAATGATAAGCCTGCAGTGAAGGTTTCTATTCCTGAGCCTCCTAAAGATGAAAAACGTGGCAATGGTCGCGGTAAGAATATGGGTAAGCCAGGACGTAAAGGTAAGAACCAATTCTTTAATAATCATAATGAACATTCTGATCGTTCAGAAAGAAAACGTCGTAAGAATAAGAAACGTCAACAAGAACAAAAGCCAAAGAAGCAACCTACTAAGCGTAAGGAACGTCCATTACCAGAAACTTTAATATATGAAGAAGGTATGAACGCTCAAGACATTGGTAAGTTGATTCACCGTGAACCAGCTGAAATTGTTAAGAAATTATTCATGCTTGGTGTGATGACTAACCAAAACCAATCTTTGGATAAGGATACCATCGAATTATTAGCAGCTGAATACGGTATTAATGCTAAGCAAAAGGTTCATGAAGATATTTCTGATATTGATACTCTTTATGACAAGAGAATGGAAGCTTCTAAGAATTCTAAGAATCAAGTTAAGCGTCCACCTGTAGTTACTATTATGGGTCACGTTGACCATGGTAAAACTACTTTGCTTGACCGTTTGCGTCATACCCATGTTTCAGCTCATGAAGCTGGTGGTATTACCCAGAAGATCGGTGCTTACCAAGTTCGTCTTGATGACCGCTTGATTACTTTCCTAGATACTCCTGGACACGCAGCCTTCTCAAACATGCGTGCACGTGGTGCTGAAATTACTGATATTGTTGTCTTAGTTGTTGCAGCCGATGATGGTGTTATGCCACAGACTGTTGAAGCTATTGACCACGCTAAGAGCGCCAATGTTCCAATTATTGTAGCAATTAACAAGATGGATAAGCCAGGTGCTAACCCACAACACGTAACTGAAGAATTGATGAAATATAATTTAATTCCTGAAGATTACGGTGGTGACACCATCTTTGTAAATATCTCAGCTAAGACTGGTCAAAATGTTGATGATTTATTACAAATGATCTTGCTTCAAGCTGATGTGATGGAACTTAAGGCTAACCCAACAGAAATGGCAATTGGTACTGTAATTGAAGCTCGCTTATCACGTGGTCGTGGACCAGTAGCCGACGTTTTGATTCAACAAGGTACTTTAAATGTTGGTGATCCAATTGTTGTTGGTGATACTTTTGGCCGTGTTCGTACTATGACTAACGATCGTGGTCGTCAAGTTAAAAAGGCTACTCCATCTGAACCAGTTGAAATTACTGGTTTGAATAACGTTCCAGAATCAGCTGATAAATTAGTTGAATTTAAGGATGAAAAGACGGCACGTTCAGTTGGTGAAGCTAGAGCACAACAAGCTTTGCAAAAGTCTCGTGAAAATGTTCAACATGTCACTCTTGATAACCTCTTCGATACTATGAAGAAGGAGAATATGAAGGAAGTTGACATTGTCTTGAAGGCTGATGTTCAAGGTTCTGTTGAAGCTTTGCAACAATCTCTTGAAAAGATTGAAGTTGAAGGCGTTCGTGTTAACATCATTCACTCAGGTGTAGGTGCTATTAATGAGTCAGACGTAACCTTAGCCGGTGCTTCTAATGCATTTATCATTGGATTTAATGTTCGTCCAACTGCAACTGCTAAGAGTCAAGCTGAAACTGAAGGCGTCGACATTCGTTTGTACAGTATCATTTACAAGGCAATTGATGATGTAACTGCAGCCATGAAGGGTATGCTTGAACCAACTTACGAAGAAAAGGTTATCGGTAACCTTACTGTTCGTGAAACTTGGAAAGTATCTAAGGTTGGTACTATTGCTGGTTCCTTTGTTGATAAGGGATTGGTTAAGAATAACGCCAAAATTAGAGTTATTCGTGATGGTATTGTTAAATACGATGGTGAAATTGCTTCACTTAAGAGATTTAAAGATGATGCCAAAGAAGTTAAGCAAGGTAACGATTGTGGTTTAACTATCAAAGACTACAACGATATTAAAGTCGGCGACGAATTCGAAGTTTACGAAATGCAACAAGTTGAACCTAAGTAATAATTTTTAGGAGGCAAACATGAAGCATAGAATTGGTCGTGTTGAAGGAGAAATTCTTCGTGAATTAACCAAAATTTTACAAAAGAATATTCGTGATCCTCGTTTGAGTGAAGTAACTATCACTGCAGTGGAATGTACGAATGATCTTTCATATGCAACTGTTTACTATAGTCTTTTAACTGAAAATGCCGATAAGGAAAAAGAAGTTCAAGAAGGACTAGAAAAGGCTAAAGGTATGATGCGTCACTTATTAGGACAAACTTTAACCGTTTATAAAGTTCCTGAATTAATTTTTAAACGAGACAATTCAGTAAAATATGGTAGTAAAATTGACCGTTTAATTGCAGAAGTTAAAAAGCAAGATGCTGAACGGGCAAGTAAATAAAAAAAGCGCCGTTTAGGCGCTTTTTTCGTTTAGATAGAAAAGGATTATTTATGTTAAATGGAATTTTAGTTATCGATAAAGATAAAGGGATGACTAGTGCTGATGTAGTTTATCATTTACGCAAAGCTCTGCATATCCGAAAAATTGGACATGCGGGTACACTTGACCCCGAGGTAACAGGCGTATTACCTATTGCAATTGGACAAGCAACTAAACTGATTGAACTTATGCATACTAGACCTAAAGAATATATTGGTAGTGGTCTTTTTGGATATGTCACTGACAGTTATGATTCAACTGGCACAGTTTTGAAAAAGACCAAGTTAACCAAGGCATTTACTTCTGAAGATATTCAGAATCATATGAATGAGTTTTTAGGGGAAATAGAACAAGTACCACCAATTTACTCAGCCGTAAAGGTAAATGGTAAGCATTTATATGAGTATGCTAGAGAAGGTATTGAGGTAGAGCGACCAAAACGTAAAGTTGATATTTTACAATATGATTTAACCAATAAACCTACATTCAATGAAAAAGATGGACAAGAAGAATTTGATTTTAAAATTAAATGTAGTAAAGGTACATATGTTAGATCCTTAGTAAATGATTTGGGCGAGAAAATGAATTGCCCAGCAGTTATGACTTACTTAAGAAGAGTAGCTAGCTCAGGTTTTGATATTTCTCAGGCTGTTAAGTTAAGTGAAATTGAAGAGAATCCTGAAAAAGCTGCAGAATTGATTCAACCAATTGACGCTTTCTTTAAAGACTATCCTCAAGTTGATCTAAGTGAAGGAAAATGGCTTAAAGTGAAAAATGGAGCAGGTATTTCGTTAGAAATAGATGCTAAAAAAGTCGCATTAAGGTACAATAAAAAAGTCAAGGCGATTTATGAGAATAAGGGAAAATTATATCGCCCAAGTTTAATGTTGCTTCAAAATGAATAACTGAAATGAAGGGATTAGTTGTGAAAATCATTCATTTAACTTATCCAGTTAGCGAAAATACCATATCTTCAAAAACTATTCTAGCCTTAGGTTTTTTTGACGGCGTTCATTTAGGTCATCAACGCTTAATCAATAAAGCCAAAAAAATAGCTGATCAAAAGAAATTACCATTAGTAGTATTAACTTTTGATCGTCATCCGAAGGAAATTTATGCTGCCAAAAAAGACTTTAAGTATTTAGAAACTTTAGATGAAAAGGCAGATAAAATGGCAGAACTAGGTGTAGATTATCTAGCCGTAATGCCATTTACTAAAAAGTTTAGCGAGATAGATGCACAGAGTTTTGTAGATAATGTAATAATTAAACTCAATGCAGATACAGTAGTAGCTGGATTTGATTATACATATGGTCCTAAAGAGACTGCTAATATGAAGAATTTACCAAAATTTGCGAAGGATAGATTTGAAATTTTCGTTATGCCTAAGCAGATTTTTAATGGTAAAAAAATAGGTTCAACTGAAATTAGACAGGCAATTAGGGAAGGTAAGATGGAATTAGCTTTTCAATTAATGGGTCACCATTATGTGATGAGCGGGATCGTTGGTCATGGTAAAAGAAATGGCCATAAATTAGGCTTCCCAACAGCTAATTTACTTTGGGCTAGTCATAAGGTAATTCCCAAAATAGGAGTATATGCCACTAAAACGCAGGTAGCTGGAAAGTGGTATGAATCTATGACTAGTGTCGGTTATAATGTAACGATTGGCCAACCTGAACAAATTTTTATTGAATCACATATATTTAATTTTAAACAGGATATTTATGATCAGCCAATAAAAATTAAATGGTATAAATATACTAGAGGCGAAATTAAATTTAGCGGCCTTGAAGAATTGAAAAAACAATTAGAGAAAGACCAAATAGAAATTGAACATTATTTTGCACAAGAAGCACGAAGTAATGCGTAACGAGAAGCTGAAGAACTTAGCAATTTTGAACTAAATTCTTCAGTTTTTATTTTTTGAAATAATTTGAAGAAATTTTAGCACTCCTCTTGTTTTTCTGCTAATTTATAGTATCATATTAATTGTTAGCACCTGAGAATTACGAGTGCTAAAAGTGAGGGCGATTATTATGTTGACCGAGCGTCAAGAGCTTATTTTAAAAACAATTATTACAGACTTCACACAAACGCATGAGCCTGTTGGCTCTAAGACGGTGATGAAGCAGTTACCAATTAAAGTATCAAGCGCTACTATTCGAAATGAAATGGCGGTCCTAGAAGATCAAGGCTTAATTGAGAAGACACACTCTTCTAGCGGAAGAATTCCGTCAAGTGATGGATATCGTTATTATCTTGATAATTTAGTTGAACCGCTTCAGTTGCCAGAGTCTGTTTATAACACGATTGGGACACAATTAGATCGACCTTTTCATCAGGTGAATGAAATCGTACAAGAAGCAGCACGCATTTTATCTGATTTAACTAATTACACTGCTTTTGCTGAAGGACCTGAGAGTAGGGATGTTAAAATTACAGGTTTTAGGATTGTTCCCCTGTCTTCTAGACAAGTGATGGCAATTCTAGTGACGAGTGATGGCAATGTCCAAAATCAAGTTTATGCTTTACCACATAATATTCATGGTGAAGAAATTGAAAAAGCGGTTCGAATGATTAATGACCAATTAGTTGGCAAGAGTTTAAAGGAAATTAATGTTTCATTGCTAAGTGAACTTGCTAAAAACGAATTAGGTAGTGATCATGCTAACGAATTATTTAGCTTAGTTGAAGACGTGTTAAAAGATGCGGCTAGTGAGCAGATGTATGTTGATGGACAAATTAATCTATTGAACAATACAACTGAGAATAATGTAAATGATATACGTTCACTCTATGAATTAATTGATCGAGATAATTTGTTTTCTAATTTGATGAATATTAAGGCTGATCCTAAGACTGAAAAATACCCAGTTAAGGTAAAGTTAGGATCTGAATTGCCGAATGATTTATTAAAAAATTATAGTTTGCTGACAGCTGAATATAGTGTCGGCTCCCATGGTAAAGGAACAATAGCTTTACTTGGGCCAACAAATATGCCGTATTCTCAAATGATAGGGCTTCTAGAATACTTCAGAAATGAATTAGCCAAGAAGTTACTTGATTATTACGGTAAATTTCAATAATAGAGGAGGTTAGCCGTGAGTAAAGAAGAGTTTCCTAGTGAAAAGAATTTAGATGAAAAAGAAAATGCTTCAACACCTAAGGATGTTAAGAAAAAGGCAACTGAAGGTAAGGAAGCAAAAAATGATAAACATGATGAAAAATTAGCTAAAGAATTGGCTGATTTAAAAGATAAGAATAAGGAGCTTGAAGATAAGTATCTTCGTAGCGAAGCAGAAATTCAAAATATGCAAAATCGCTATTCAAAAGAAAGAGCTCAACTTATTAAGTATGAATCTCAAAGCTTAGCTAAAGATATTTTGCCTGCTGTAGACAATTTGGAGAGAGCTTTAAGCGTAGAAGCCGATGATGATGTTTCCAAGCAACTGAAGAAGGGCGTTAAGATGACGCTTGATTCATTAACTAAAGCATTGAAAGAACATGGCATCGTTGAGATTGAAGCTGAAGACGTAAAATTTGATCCGACATTGCATCAAGCTGTTCAAACTGTAGCAGCCGAAAATGATGATCAAAAAGATCACGTTGTTCAGGTTTTACAAAAAGGATATCAATATAAAGATCGGACACTAAGACCAGCAATGGTTGTAGTTGCTCAATAGGAGAGGAAGTTTATACATGTCAAAAGTTATTGGTATTGACCTCGGAACTACTAACTCAGCAGTTGCAGTTCTTGAAGGTAAAGAACCAAAGATTATTACTAACCCAGAAGGTAACCGTACTACTCCATCTGTAGTAGCTTTTAAAGATGGTGAAATTCAAGTTGGTGAAGTAGCTAAGCGTCAAGCTATTACTAACCCTAACACTATTGTTTCAATTAAGCGTCACATGGGTGAAGCAGATTACAAGGTTAAGGTTGGTGACAAGGAATACACACCACAAGAAATTTCTGCATTTATTTTACAATACATCAAGAAGTTCTCAGAAGATTACTTAGGTGAAAAGGTAACTGATGCAGTTATCACTGTTCCTGCTTACTTTAACGATGCACAACGTCAAGCTACTAAGGATGCTGGTAAGATCGCTGGGTTGAATGTACAAAGAATTATCAACGAACCTACTGCTTCAGCATTAGCCTTCGGTTTAAACAAAGACCAAGATGAAAAGGTCTTAGTTTACGACCTTGGTGGTGGTACTTTCGATGTTTCCGTTCTTCAATTAGGTGACGGTGTCTTCCAAGTATTATCAACTAACGGTGATACTCACCTTGGTGGTGATGACTTTGATAACCGTATCATGGATTGGTTGATCAAGAACTTTAAGGATGAAAATGGCGTTGACTTGTCTAAGGACAAGATGGCTATGCAACGTTTGAAGGATGCTGCTGAAAAGGCTAAGAAAGACTTGTCAGGTGTATCTTCAACTCACATTTCACTTCCATTTATTTCTGCTGGTGAAGCTGGTCCATTACACCTTGAAGCTGACCTTACCCGTGCTAAGTTTGATGAATTGACTAGTGACTTAGTTGAAAAGACTAAGGTACCATTTGACAATGCATTAAAGGATGCTGGTTTAACTGTAAACGATATTGATAAGGTTATCTTAAACGGTGGTTCAACCCGTATTCCAGCTGTTCAAGCAGCAGTTAAGGAATGGGCTGGCAAAGAACCTGACCACTCAATCAACCCTGACGAAGCTGTTGCCCTAGGTGCAGCTATCCAAGGTGGTGTTATTTCAGGTGACGTTAAGGACATCGTTTTGCTTGATGTTACTCCATTGTCACTTGGTATTGAAACCATGGGTGGTGTCTTCACTAAGTTAATTGACAGAAACACTACTATCCCAACTTCAAAGAGTCAAATCTTCTCAACTGCTGCAGATAACCAACCAGCAGTAGATGTCCACGTATTGCAAGGTGAACGTCCAATGGCTGCAGATGATAAGACCCTTGGTCGCTTTGAATTAACTGATATTCCACCAGCACCACGTGGTGTTCCACAAATTCAAGTTACCTTCGATATCGATAAGAACGGTATCGTAAATGTATCTGCTAAGGATATGGGTACTGGTAAGGAACAAAAGATTACTATTAAGAGTTCATCCGGTTTGTCAGATGAAGAAATCAAGCGTATGCAAAAAGACGCTGAAGAACATGCTGAAGAAGACAAGAAGCGTAAAGAAGAAGTTGATCTTAGAAATGAAGTTGATCAATTAATCTTTACTACTGATAAGACTTTGAAGGACACTAAGGATAAGCTTTCTGATAGTGACCGTAAGCCAGTTGAAGATGCTCTTGAAGCTTTGAAGAAGGCTCAAAAGGACAACAACTTGGACGAAATGAAGGAAAAGAAGGATGCTTTATCAAAGGCTGCACAAGATTTAGCAGTTAAGCTTTACCAACAAAACGGTGGAGCACAAGGTGCTGCAGGTCAAGCTGGCCCACAAGCCGGTCCTCAAGGTCCACAAAATGGCCCACAAGGTGGTAACAATGGTGGTGCCCAAGATGGTGAATTCCATAAGGTAGATCCAAACAAGTAATGGGTTTATAATTAAACAAAAGGAGAAAAGAACTACCCATTGAGTAGTTCTTTTCTTTTGAAAATATAAGGAGTTCAATTAATGGCACAAGAAGATTATTATAAAGTGCTTGGCGTAGATCGTAACGCCAGTGACCAAGAAATTAGTAAAGCATATAGAAAGTTAGCTAAAAAATATCACCCAGATTTGAACCATGAACCTGGTGCTGAAGAAAAATATAAACAAGTTAACGAAGCTTATGAAGTTTTGCATGATAAGCAAAAGCGTGCACAATATGATCAATTTGGCTCCGCTGGTGTAAATGGCCAAGGTGGTTTTGGTGGCGCTGGCCAAGGCTTTGGCGGTGCTGGATTTGATACTTCTGGATTTGGTGATTTTGGCGACATTTTTGGTGATATCTTTGGTCAAGGAAGACAACAAAGAGTAGATCCGACTGCTCCACAACGTGGTCAAGATTTAGACTATACTTTGACTATTGACTTTATGGATGCGATTAAAGGCAAGAAGACGCAAGTTAGCTATACTCGTAGTGAAACCTGTGGTACTTGTGGCGGCAATGGTTGTGAAAAAGGCACTCACCCAATTACCTGTGATAAATGTCACGGTACAGGTTATATGACTGTTACTCAGCAATCTATGTTAGGGATGATTCGTCGTCAAACCATCTGTGATAAATGTCATGGTCGCGGTGTAATCATTGAACACCCATGTAAGACTTGTGGTGGTAAAGGTACTGTTCAAGGAAAGAATACTATTGAAGTTGATATTCCAGCAGGTATTGATAATGGCCAACAACTTCGCTATCAAGGCCAAGGTGAGGCTGGTATAAACGGCGGACCTTACGGTGATTTGTACATTAATTACCGTATTAAACCATCTAAGATTTTCCAACGTCATGGTCAAAACATTTATACTGATGTTCCAATTTCATTTGCTCAAGCTACATTAGGTGATGAAATTACTGTTAAAACTGTCCATGGTGATCAAAAATTAACTATTCCAGCTGGTACTCAACCAAATAAGAAGTTTACTCTTCGCGGACAGGGTGTACCATATCTTCGCGGAAATGGTAATGGTGATCAAATTATTACAGTTAATATCGTGATTCCAAAGCATATCAATGAAAAGCAAAAGCAAGATTTGACTGACTTTGTTCATGATGGTGGCGGAGATATTACACCAAAAGAAAAAGGATTTTTTGAACGACTTAAAGACAAATTAAGTGGTGAAGATTAAGAAAAATGACATTGCATCAGGCAATGTCATTTTTGTATATCTATTCGTTTTATAAGATTAAGGACCTTTGCTATAATATTAAGGATAGTAAAGGGTGAATAAATTTATGGATTTAGAAAAATTAAAAGATTATCAAAAGCATATTCGTAATTTTGCCATAGTTGCCCATATTGACCATGGTAAATCTACGATCGCTGATAGAATTCTGGAATTAACTGATACAGTAAGTCAGCGCCAACTTAAAAATCAAATGCTTGATGACATGCCACTTGAACGTCAACGTGGTATTACTATTAAGATGAACTCCGTTGAAGTTAAATATCATGCTAAGGATGGAGAAGATTATATTTTCCACTTAATTGATACACCTGGGCACGTAGACTTCTCTTACGAAGTCTCAAGATCACTTGCAGCCTGTGAAGGTGCTTTAATGGTTGTTGATGCTTCTCAAGGTGTGCAAGCGCAGACTTTAGCCAATACTTATTTGGCTATTGATGATGACTTGGAAATTTTGCCTGTCATTAATAAGATTGACTTACCTTCAGCAGATATTCCTAAAACTAAGGAAGAAATAGAAGAAATGTTAGGCTTGGATGCTTCAGAAGCTGCCGAAGTTTCAGGTAAAACAGGCCAAGGCATCGAAGATATGCTGGAAAAGGTAGTAAAGGATATTCCTGCTCCATCTGGTGATATTACAGCACCACTTAAAGCCTTGATTTTTGACTCCAAGTACGATGATTATCGCGGTGTTGTTATGTCTGTCAAAATTGAAGACGGTGTAGTTAAGCCTGGCGATAAAATTAAGATTATGAACACCGGAAAGGAATATGAAGTAACCGAAGTAGGTGTTTCAAGTCCTCATCCAGTTAAGAAAGATCTTTTAATTGCTGGGGATGTAGGTTATATCACTGCCAATATTAAATCAGTTCGTGAAACTCGTGTTGGTGATACCATTACTGATGCAACTAATCAAACTGAGGAACCATTAGAAGGTTATCGTCAGATTCCACCGATGGTTTATTCCGGTATGTATCCAGTTGACAACCGAGATTACGATGATTTAAAGGAAGCTTTGCAAAAGTTGCAGTTAAATGATGCTGCTTTGGAATTTGAACCTGAAACTTCAACTGCCTTAGGTTTTGGATTCCGTTGTGGTTTCTTAGGTTTGCTTCATATGGATGTTGTGCAAGAACGACTTGAGCAAGAATTTGATCTAGGGTTAATCATGACTGCTCCAAGTGTTGACTACCACGCAATTATGAATGATGGATCTACTAAGGTAATTGATAATCCATCTGATTTACCAGATGCCGGTGAATATCAAGAAGTACAAGAACCTTATGTTAAAGCAGAAATCATGGTACCGAATGATTTCGTTGGCCCAGTAATGGAATTGTGCCAACGCAAACGTGGTGAATTTGTTACTATGGACTACCTTGATAAGTATCGGGTTAATGTAATTTACAATATGCCATTAGCTGAAATTATCTTTGACTTCTTTGATGATTTGAAGTCTTCAACTAAGGGGTATGCTTCTCTTGACTATGAAATTACCGGATATCGTTCAACTGATTTGGTTAAGATTGATATCTTGCTTAATAAAGAGCCAATCGATGCTTTGAGTTTCATTGCTCATAGATCTGAAGCACAAGACCGTGCACGTCAAATGACTTCTATGCTTAAGAAGTTAATTCCACGTCAAAACTTTGAAGTTGATATTCAAGGTGCGATTGGTGCTAAGATTATTTCGCGTGCAACCATTAAGCCATATCGTAAAGATGTTACTTGGAAGATCCATACCGGTGACCCAGACCGTCGTGCCAAGCTTTTGGAAAAACAGAAGCGTGGTAAGAAACGAATGAAGGCGGTTGGTAGGGTAGAAGTTCCACAAGACGCCTTTATGGCCGTACTTAAGATGAATGACGATGATATTAAAGGCAAGTAATTATGGCAAAAAATAAACATAAAACAAGTATTAGCACGATCGTCATTAGAATTCTAGCGATCATTTTGTTAATTGTTGGTCTTGTTCTCATCTTTAACAAGCAGATTAGCAATCACATGATTAGTCATAATCAGCAATCAACTTTAACCGGCTTGACTAAAAAAGAAGTTGAAAAAAATCAACGTAAAAAAGGAATGTATGATTTTAGTAAAGTAAAGTCGATGGATATGGCTCGAGCTACGAGATCGCAGATAAAAAAGACTTCAGGTGCAATTGGTGCTTTAGCTATTCCTGATGTAAATATGCATTTACCAATAATGCTAGGGATGTCAGACGATGCTATGTCCACCGGTGGCGGTACAATGCGTGCTGACCAAAAAATGGGTGAAGGTAACTATCCATTAGCTGGTCACTATATGACTGCTAAAGGTATTCTTTTCTCACCACTAGAGGATGTCAAGAAAGGTGAATTGATTTACCTTACTAATTTAAAGAAGGTTTATGTTTACCGAATTTATATGAAAAAAGTTGTTGATCCATCAGCCGTTTGGTTAGTTAATAGTACTAAGAAAAAGATAGTGACCTTAATTACTTGTGCTGATGGTGGTGCAAATCGTTGGGCTATTCGTGGTAATTTGATTAAAACGGAAAAGGCTAACGCAGAGAATCTTCGAGTCTTCAAAATGAAGTAAAATCTTCGAACTTTTATGCAAACAAAATTTGCGTTAGAATAAGAATTAGATTTTTCAATAAAGACACTCAATTATGAGTGCCTTTTAATTTTTATGAAATGTAAGGTGTTTTGAAAGTAATGAAGTGGCAACAAAGAACAGCTGAAGAATTAGCGCCAGATTTAATAGAAAAATATCAACTTAGCCCAATCTCAGCACGGCTTTTTGCATTACGTGGTATTAATACAGATGAAAAATTAGATTTTTGGTTTAACGCAACCGAAGAAAACTTAGCTGATCCAACTTTAATGCATGATATGGATAAAGCGGTCGATCGAATTAATCAAGCAATTGATAATGGCGAAAAGATTACCATTTATGGTGATTATGATGCTGATGGTATCACGGCCACTACAATTATGACTGAGACGCTGAGTATTTTAGGTGCAGATGTTCATTACTTTATACCAGACCGTTTTAAAGATGGATATGGCCCAAATCTTGATCGCTATAAGGATATCGTGGCTGATGGTACTAAGTTAATCATTACTGTAGACAACGGCGTAACTGGAATTGAAGAAGTTGAATATGCTAAAAATAATGGCGTTGATACGATTGTTACCGATCACCATACTTTTCAAGAATCTAAACCCGATGCCTATGCAACAGTTCATTGTAATTACCCCGGACAAAAATATCCTTTCGATGACTATTGTGGTGCAGGCGTGGCTTACACAATTTGCCGTGAACTTATGCAGGATCCTGTACCAGAATTGCTAGATTTAGCAATGATTGGCACCATTGGTGATATGGTTAAAGTGACGGGTGAAGGTCACATTATTGTGAAGCGCGGTTTAGATGTGCTTAATCAAACCGAGCGACCTGGTTTAAGAGCTCTGATCAAAAATGCTGGATTAACGCTAGGAACGATTAATGAAACAGATGTTGGCTTTAATATTGCTCCTCGGCTTAATGCAGTGGGGCGCTTAGCTAATGCAAATTTAGCGGTACAACTTTTGCTTAGTGATGATGATCTTGAGGCTCAGAAAATTGCTGATCAGATTGAAGATTTAAATAATAAGCGCAAAGAGCTAACTACTGAAGTTTATGATCGCTGTATGGAATTAATTCGTGAAAATAGTTGGCAGAAGCAAAATACTTTGGTCTTATATGATCCTGATTTTCATGAGGGCGTTTTGGGTCTGGTCGCTAATAAAATAGTGGAAAAATTACATAAGCCAACTATCGTTTTAACTAAAAATGATGAAGGGGAGATTAAAGGTTCAGGTCGTTCATTTACTGGCTTCAATCTTTTTGATGCCCTTAATCCTTTAAAAGAGAGTTTGCTGACTAAATTTGGTGGTCATGATTTTGCTTGTGGTTTATCCATGGAAGAAGATAAAGTAAGTGCTCTGCGAGAAAAGTTTGAGGCTGATTTTCACGTTGAAGGTGGATTAGAGACTAAAGAGTATGATATGGAATTGCCTATGCATGGTTTATCGCCTCAAACTTTAGCTCAGATTAATCAAGTTGGACCATTTGGCACTGGAGATCCGCAACCAATTTTCAGTATTTCGGATCCAACTATTACTAATTTTTTCAAAATAGGGAAAGATAAGAATCACGTTAAATTAACGGCTAATAAAAAAGACGGTAGTTTAGCAATTGTGGGCTTTAATAAAGACTATTTAAATAATAATCTATTGCCGTTTATTGCTAAAATTTTCGTTACTTTGTCTTTAAATACCTATCGTAAGCAGGTATCTTTGCAAGGCATTATAGAAGGGATAGCATTCGCATCCCCAAAGTTAGCAGTTCCAACGTCAGTGATCGACTTAAGACAGGAAAAATTTGTCATGGGCTTTGCAGATCGCTATTTGCTGTTTGATAAAAAGAATATTCCGATCGTTAAAAATCAACTTCAAATTGATGATGATAAGATTAGCTTGGTCCAAGATTATGATCAATCTGGTGAAACAGTTGCTTTACTTGATGTACCACGCAATCAAGTAGAATTGAATACTGCTTTAGAAAAAGATTATCAACAAATCTATTTACGCTTTTTATTGGATCAATTACCTGTAGAGCATATTCCTGCAAAAAGTTATTTTGGCAAGGTATTAAAGTATATATATGCCCATCCTGCATTGAAGCCTGACGACTATCGAACTGTAGCACCTTATTTAGGCTTGGATTATGATAGTGTGTTGTTTATTTTACGAGTATTCTTTGAATTAGGCTTTGTTAAATTGGATGATCAAAAATTGGTCGGTGAATCTAATCCAAAAAAGCAACCCTTGACTGCTTCTAAATATTTAATGGCGACGGAATCTCAAATTAAGTTTATTAATCAACTGAGGACGATGCCTACTCAAAAATTGATTACATATGTTAATAATTTTGTAAAAAAGTAGATAAATATCAAGATTTCAGTGCTTTTATAACAAATCTTTGGTAAAATATACAAGTCAAAAGTGTTTGAATACAAACACAGATAATTATGGAGGTTTTTCTTCTTATGGCGATTGATTTTAGTAAGTATATTGCAAGTGTTAAGGACTTTCCTAATAAGGGAATTGTCTTTCGCGATATTACACCTATTTTGCAAGATGGTGATTTATATCGTGCTGCTACTCATGAATTAGCAGAATATGCAAAGAGTAGAAAGGCAGATGTGATCGTAGGTCCTGAAGCACGTGGCTTTATTGTAGGCTGTCCTGTTGCAACTGAGTTAGGCTTAGGCTTTGTCCCAGCAAGAAAGCCACACAAGTTGCCAAGAGAAGTTGAACGTGCTTCATATGACTTGGAATACGGTTCAAATAGCCTTGAAATGCATAAGGATGCAATTAAGCCTGGTCAAAGAGTTGTTATCTGTGACGATTTAATGGCCACAGCAGGTACTTTAAGAGCTTCTAAGGAATTAATTGAAAATCTTGGTGGTAAGCTTGTAGGTGCCGCATTTTATATTGAATTACCTGATTTAAAGGGTAGAGAAAAGTTGCCTGATGTTGATATTTACTCACTTGTTCAATATCACGGTGCATAAAATAATCATGCATCATTAATTATTGATGCAAAATCAACAGAAATTAAAAAATACTCCTAGGGGAAATTCCCTTAGGAGTATTTTTCATAATATTAAGATTTAATCATTAAATAATGCAGTTGAAAGATAACGATCGCCGCCATCTGGAACTACGGTAATGACAGTATGTCCTTTACCTAATTTTTTAGCAATTTCAATTGCACCATGAATATTTGCACCGGCTGAAATACCAGGTAAGAATCCTTCATTTTTAGCGACTTCACGAGCAGTAGCCATTGCTTCATCAGTAGAAACGGTGACAACATCGTCGTAAATATTCTTATCTAAATTCTTAGGGATGAAACCAGCAGCAATTCCTTGAATACCATGTTTCCCAGTCTTACCATCTTTTAATAATGGAGATTCAGTTGGTTCTAATGCAAATACCTTAGTAGCTGAATTTTCACGTTTAAGAGCATGTCCAATTCCTGATAAAGTACCACCAGTACCAACACCAGCTACAAATGCGTCAATTGATTTACCAATTCCGTTCATTGCAGCAATAATTTCCGGTCCTGTAGTTAATTCATGAATATTAGGGTTTTCAGCATTATTAAATTGCATTGGCATGAAGTAACCTTTTTCTTTAACGAGTTCTTCAGCCTTGGCAATTGAGCCCTTCATACCGTTTGCACCTGGTGTCAAAATGAGTTCAGCACCATAGCCCTTCATCAATTTACGACGCTCAACGCTCATAGTTTCCGGCATCACAATGATAATATGATAACCTTTAGCTGCGGCAACCATAGCCAAACCAATACCAGTATTGCCTGAAGTTGGTTCTACGATTGTACCGCCTGGCTTTAAAATACCATCTCGTTCTGCTTTTTCAATCATGGCTAAAGCAATTCTATCTTTAATTGAACCAGCTGGATTTTCAAATTCCAACTTTACGTAAACATCTGCCGCATCGTCAGGGACAACACGATTTAGCTTAAGTAATGGGGTGTTTCCGATAAGTTCTGTAACTGAATTAAAAATTGTAGACATAATGTATACCTCTCTTATTTATCTAACACTAATTTGCTTTTTTTGACCTGGGTTAACCAATTATCAAAGAATATTTTTTGAGTATCTTTCCACTGAAAAAGTGGAGCAGATAATGAATAATTTTCAGGCCTTTTGTAATGTCGCTCTGGATGTGCGGCAATTTCTCTTTCATATTCTTTCTTTAAACCTTCACGATCATATTCAATGTGAGAGAAAACGAAATTTTGCTCTGGTTTTGTTAAAGAAGATACCATAAATAGATGGCCGTTGTCGTCTACTGAATTAATAGTTAAGCGTGGATCTTGCATAGTCTGTGCTTTGTCCATTTCAGCGTAACGAGCATGTGGAGCAATAAATCCTTGGCTAAGACCATTTAATAAGGAATTTGGTTCGATTATTAAGTGAGGAAAAGTACCAAAGATTTTTTCCGCCAAAATTCTTTTTTGAATATCGTAAAAGTAATCTAAAGCTACCATTGCGCCCCAGCAAAAATATAATTGCTGTAATTTGTATTTATCTAATAACTGAAGCAAACATCGGACTTCCTCGATATAGGTGACTTGCTCAAAATCCAGGTGATCTAACGGAGCACCAGTAATAATAAAGCCATCGAAATCTTGGATATGATTAAGATCTAATGGTTGAGAAATTTTAGCAACTTCGGGTGGAACAGGACGATTTTGATAATGCATACGTGGGTAAAAGAAAGTCAGGTCTGCGTCTGGTAAAACATGTGCAAATCTTTGTTGAGTATCTAACTTATCATGCATTAAATTCAAAACGCCTAGTTTTACTCTATTAGCCAAGTTTTATCCTCCTTACTTTTTAATAGTTAATACCATTATATAGCTTATAAAAAATAAGTAAAGAAATAAAACTGCATTATTTAGAAAACAAAATCCCTTATCAGATATACTGATAAAGGGTTTTTCGTTTTAAAAAATAGGTGATAATAATCTTGAAAAGTATTGTTTGAATTTTAACCATGAAGACTGTTTGGCGAAGTATTCATTAGTTAAAAGAGTACATTTATCTAAGTCTTTTTCAAAAATTTCTTTTAATTCTTGAGTTAGGGCAGGATTATAATTGAATGAATTTACTTCGAAGTTTAATGTATAACTCCGGAAGTCTTGATTGGCAGAACCAACTGAAGAAATATTAGAGCCACTCACCATCGTTTTAGCATGAATAAAGCCATCATTATATTTATAAACTTTAACATTGTGAGCTACTAAGTATTTAGCATAATATTCCGTAGCTCGGTAAACAAATGGGTGATCAGGCATACATGGGATCATAATTCGCACATCAATTCCACTATTAGCGGCAATAATTAAAGCTTCAAGAATTGATTCTTCAGGAATTAAATAAGGCGTTTGAATATAGATATATTTTTTGGCTCCTGCAATGATTCCCTGGTAGCCTCGCCTAATTCCATAGTGTTGGTTGTCGGGACCTGAGGAAACAATCTGCATTGCTACATTCTTACTATCATTAATGTCCTTGCGGTTAACTCTAAATGATTTGAGTTCTTTTAATTCAAATTTAGGTAAATTAGTTCTTCTGATTGAAGTGTTCCAATCCATTGCAAAACGGACTTCCATTAAAATAGGTGATTGTCCAATTACGCGCAAGTGAGTATCGCGCCAATGACCAAATTTGGGTGATTTATTAACATATTGATCTCCAATATTAAATCCGCCAATATAACCAATGTGGTGATCAATAATGACCAATTTTCTATGCAAATGATAATTAAGTCGAGGTGTAGTAAACCAGTGCTTTTTGGAAGTAGAAATGAATGGTTGAGCCTCACCACCTAATTCACGCAGATGGTCAAAAAAAGCAGGCTTAGTGCCACGTGATCCAGAAGTATCATAAATCACCCGTACTTTAGCACCATTAGCTGCAGCCGCTTCTAGAGCCTTTAAAACTCGCTTGCCCAATTGATCAGAATAAAAAGTATAAAATTCCAAACTAATAGATTTTTTAGCATTTTTAATATCAAGGATCATTTGATCAAAAAGCTCTGGCCCAGAGGTAAAAACCTTAACTTGATTGTCAAAAGTTAAAATTGCATCATCATTGTTAAGATTTAATTCTGAAAGCATTCTTACCCGTGGAAGTCGTTCTTTTTCAGGCAAAAGATCATGTTCTTTAAGCATATTGCGCTGTTCAGCTAAATAATGTCTTTGCACCTTTTTCTGTTCTTCTTGAATAGCAAAAATTTCATCATGTGAAAGCTGACGTCCAAAGAAGAGATAGAGAATAAAGCCAATACCTGGCAAAACAGTTAATACCAGCATCCATGCCCAAGTTGCAACAACACTGCGACGACTTCTAAAAACCGTCCAAACAGCGAATGCAATGTTAATAATCCATAGTACTTCAATAGTTCTACGAATTATATCCCAAGTTAAAATCATAAGTAATTACTCCCTTGTAAGTAGTGTTATAGATAATTTTAGCAGAATTAAAGAAATAGTTATAAAACAGTTGAGTAAAAAATGCTTCTAATTGAATTATTTTTGATAAAATAAAGGTGAAAAATGGTATAAACACTACGGGGGTGGATTATGATGAGAAAGCAAATTATTTCTGCTGCAGGTATAATGTTGGCAGTTATTGGATTGGGCGTAGCAACTACACAAAGTGTTGACGCAGCCATTACTAATCCAGTTAGACAAGGTAAAAGATTAAATCTAACTAGAAATGCTACTGTTTATAATAAGCATGGTGTTAAAGTTGGACATCTGAGAAAGGGAAAACTTTACAAAGTACGTGCTATAAAGATAATTAATGGTGATACTTATGTAAAGATTCGTAAGAATAGATTTGTTAAAGAAGAAGCATTCTTGCCATATATGAAGTCTACTATAAAGGTAGTTAATAGAATTAAGAAGCCTTCCTTTATTTATAATGAGAAGGGCGAAAAAATTCCAGGCAAGTTTTTGAAGCGTGGCGCTAAGGTTAATTACTTAGGTCATAAAGAAATTAATGAAAAGCCATTTATTAAAATTGCCGATAGCGAATATGTTAAAGCTTTAAACGTCTTGACTACAGTTTCTAATTATTAGTCAAAATAAAAAGCACTCTGAAACTACAATGTAGTAATCAGAGTGCTTTTTTTATATTTTATAATTATCTATTTTTCATTACAGGTTGGTAAATCAAATCAATAATGACTGCAGCAACCAATGCCACTACAACCGTAATTAATAAGTCTTGCCAACTAATTTGAGCCATTGCCAAGCCACACGAGGCTAAAATAAATGTTAATGCGACGTCAGCAATTTGGACGATACCAACTAATTTAGATGGATAATCTTGCCAGAAGTATTTACGAGTTCTAGTAATCAATACAATTAGCATTGCACTAAGAACTAAGTAAACATAAACCATGGTAGAAATTGTATTATGACTCCAGCCATGTAAGTTTAGGTAGCTGACAAATGCGAAACCGATAATTGTCCAACCTGCAGCAAGTGAAAATGCAATTTTAGCTAATCTTGCCATATTCCAGTTTTCAGGCTTGTAAGTAATATGAGTCCGGTCAGTACCGATCATCATAGTTACCATATTATTCATAACTGTATAAATAACCATTGCGTTTAATGCCATTGGAATATAGTTGAAGAAGAGGTAACCAAAGGTTAAAAGCATAGTTAATTCAGCAGTTCTAGCGAGTTTAGTAAGTGACCAAGTAGTCATTCTTTGGTATACACGGTGCCCCGCATCAAGAATCTTAACAATAGAACTTAAGCCGTCATCCAGAAGTACCATCTTACTTGAACGCTTAGCAACATCGGCAGCGTTAGAAACAGCAATACCAACTTCAGCTTGCTTTAAAGCAGGAGAATCGTTAACACCATCACCAGTCATACCAACGATGTAGCCTTTTTCTTGGAAGAATTTAACCATTTTAAGTTTGTCTTCAGGCAAAACATCGGCGATACCAGCTAATTCATCAACATCAGTGCTTTCATCGAAGTCATGAATAGAGATAACATTACCAGTTAAATCAACTTGTTCAGCGACAGCTGCAGCCGTTCTTTGGTTATCACCAGTTAACATAATTGGACGTACGCCACGCTTTTTAAGTTCTGCCAAAGCAGCCTTGGAATCTTTTCTTACCTTATCTTGTAAGATAAAGACTCCTGCAAGCTTATCATCTATCAACACAGCAACTGAACGTCCAGCCTTAAAGTTAATACCTTCGACCACTTCATTAGCATTTTTATCGATTAAGGAAAGTTGCTTAAATGAACCTAACTTAACGTTATGACCATCAACTTCTGCCATAGAATAACCGGTGTCAGAAGTAAATGGGGTGAAGTGATCAGCGTCCATGACAGGGATGCCATTTTCTTTTAAGTATTCATCAATAGCAATATCAATAATACCTGCATTACGTTTGTCGGTTGCACTACCAGCTAAAACTAAAACGTCTTGATCAGGTAAATCACTTAAATCGCTCCAGCTAGCAACGGCTGTTTTATTTTCAGTGATTGTACCGGTCTTATCAAGCAAAAGTAAGTTTAAGTTAGCCGCATCTTGAATACCGGTTAAATCGGCAGTTAAGACGCCTTCTTTACTTAAGCGAGTTGCTTCAAATGAGTTGGATAATGCAAAAGTTGATGGCATGGCAACAGGAATTGAAGCAATAAACATCATAGCCAAGAATGGCAACATATTAATAAAGGTATCGAAATTGCCGCCCTTAAAGAATGAAGCAATGATGATAACTAAGGTAAGTACCCCATCGAGTAAGCAAAGGTAGTAGATAATCTTTGTTAAAAGTTGTTGCAAGTGACCAGGTGCAGCTGAGTTGTTAATCAAATTAATGGTTTTACCACTTCTAGAATTCTTACCAGTTGCAGTAACGATTGCTAAGCCGTCGCCCTCAACTACAGTGGTACCAGCATAAGCTGTATCATCGATATTCTTTTTAACAGCTTTAGATTCACCAGTAATTGAACTTTCGTCACAGGCAATGTTGCCACTAACTATTTTTACGTCAGCAGCTAAAACATCCCCACGTTGAAGTGAAATTAAATCGCCTTTAACCAATTGCTTAGAGTCAATTTTAATCCACTTACCATCACGCTCTACAGCAACTTTAGGCGTTAATTCGTGTGAGATGGTATTTAATACCCGTCGTGATTGCTTCTTCTTTGATGCACCGTTAAAAGCTGCAAAAAGAAGCATGAATAAAACAAATAATGATTGAATCCACTTGCCGAGGATACATTCAAGGATTAATGCACCTTCAAGAATCCAAGCAGAGAGATTCCATAATTTTGATAAAAATTCCTTAAAAAAGTTGTATTCAGGTTCAGGAACTTCGTTTAGACCATCTTCTTTAAGTCGTTTTTCTGCTTCGGCTTGAGTTAAGCCGTGAAATTTTTTAGACATTTTATTCCCTCCAAATCTACCTTAATAAAGTAGCACATATGTTGTGGAGATGGAAATACTAAATTAAAATATAAGATATAAAAAATTTTAATAAGACCTGTAACCAAAATAAAAAGGATAGATCAATGAATATTAAACAATTACGTTACTTTTTAGTAGTAGCCGAAGAAAAGCAAATCACGGCCGCGGCTAAAAGACTTTATATTGCGCAACCACCGTTAAGTTATCAATTAAAGCAATTGGAAAAAGAATTGGGAGCACAATTATTCAAGCGGACTGCTCATGGTATCGAATTAACGGATGCGGGACAAATTTTACAGAGCTATGCTAGTGAAATCTTATCGCTATCTGAAAGTGCTAAGAATCAGGTCCACAAGACCATTTCTGGCGAATTAGGCACAGTTGCAATTGGAATGGCTTCTTCATCAACTGGTCTTATTCCTATGAAGAATTTTCAAGCCTTAACTGAATTTTATCCTGAAATTAACTTTGATATTTATGAGGACAATACTTTTGGTATTATCGATAAATTGGAAAAGAAAACAATCGATTTAGGTATTGTTCGTACTCCCTATAATCGTAACGGTTTAAAGGCGAAAACTTTAACTACAGAAAGAATGATGGCAGTTACTGTTGATCCTAAATTTAAGGATAAAACGGAATTAAGAATTAAAGATTTAAATGAGCAGCCTCTTATTATCTACCGGCGATTTAAAGAGATTTTTAATCAAACTTTTGCTCATCATGGAATTAAACCGTTTTATGCTGTTAAATGTGATGATTCCAGAACAGCGATCACCTGGGCTAAACGAAAAATGGGAGTGGCTCTTGTTCCGGAATCCATTGCCTCTACATATGCTCCTGGTGATCTTATTCCGATTAAGCATAGTAACTGGATAACACATTTACAATTAGTATGGCGTAAAGATCAAAAGGTTACGCCATTAATGAAAAGAATAATTGATGCTTTAAGCCTTTAAGATTGTAACTTGTAACTAATTGATCCATAATTATTGTAAGCGGATACATAATTTAGGAGGCGATATAATGACTGACTTAATTCATGTTTATTCCGAAATTGGCAAATTGAAAACAGTTATGTTACATCGACCAGGAAAAGAATTAGAAAATCTTTCACCGGATATTTTAAATCGGATGTTAATTGATGATATTCCGTATTTGAAAATTGCACAAAAAGAACATGATTATTTTGCCCATACTTTGGAAAAACAGGGAGTTCATGTCGTTTATTTAGAAGATTTATTAGCACAATCTTTGACTAATAAAGATGTCCGCACGAAATTTGTAGATCAATTATTAGAAGAATCTAACATCAAAAAAGAAGATCCATTACATCAACTGTTAATGGATTATTTAATGGCCTTGCCAGTAAATGACATGGTTAAACAGATAATTGCTGGAATTAGAAAAAATGAAATACAAAATATAACACCTTCATTAGCCGATCTAGCTGAAGATCCAGATTATCCATTTTACTTAGATCCGATGCCAAATGTATATTTTACCCGTGATCAACAAGCGGCAATTGCTAATGGCATGACTATTAATAGGATGACATTTAGAGCTAGAAGACGTGAATCTTTATTTATGGAAACTATATTGAAGCATCATCCCAAATTTAAAGATGCCAATATTCCTGTCTGGCGAGATCGTTATACTCATGGACGCTTAGAGGGCGGCGATGAATTAGTTTTGAACAATCATGTTTTAGCGATTGGTATTTCTCAAAGAACTTCAGCAGCTGCCATTACCGATCTTGCTCATAGTCTTTTTGGTCATTCTAGTTATGACATAATTTTAGCAATCAAAATACCGCACAATCATGCTATGATGCACTTAGACACGGTCTTTACAATGATTAATTATGATCAATTCACCGTTCATCCTTTTATTTTAGATAAAGCAGGGAAAATTGATATTTATGTTTTAGAGCAAGACGATCATGGTGAGGTTAAAATTACGCCAGAAAATGATTTGGTTAAAGTTTTAAAGAAATACTTACACGTATCAGAGATTGACTTAATTCCGACTGGCAATGGTGATTCGATTGCGGCTGCTCGTGAACAATGGAATGACGGCTCAAATACCTTGGCTATTGCACCAGGTGAAGTCGTTACTTATGATCGTAATTATGTATCAAATGATTTGTTAAGAAAACATGGCATTTTAGTTCATAAGATTCATTCAAGTGAGCTTTCTCGTGGTCGCGGAGGACCAAGATGCATGTCATGTCCACTTGTTCGTGAAGATTTGTAAGAGGCAGAAAAATGAAATATTTACAAAACGTTTTTCAAGGTAGAAGTTTATTAAAATGCAAGGATTATACTCCAGCAGAGATTAATTACTTAATTGATTTTGCACTTCATTTAAAAGAACTAAAGAAAATATCCCTCACGAATATTTAAAGGGCAAGAATATAGCTCTTTTATTTGAAAAATCTTCAACAAGAACGCGCTCAGCCTTTGTTGTTGCTTGCAATGACTTAGGCGCAAATCCTGAATATATGGGTGCTGGTGAAATTCACTTAGGTAAAAAAGAAAGCATTGAAGATACTGCAAAAGTTTTGGGCAGCATGTTTGATGGTATTGAATATCGTGGCTTTGCTCAAAAGGATGTAGAAGACCTGGCCAAGTATTCTGGTGTACCTGTCTGGAACGGATTGACCGATAAATGGCACCCAACGCAAATGTTAGCCGACTTTATGACCATTAAAGAAAAGTTTGGTCACCTAAAGGGGCTTACTTTAGCTTATGTAGGAGATGGCCGCGATAACGTTGCCGACAGTCTTTTAGTAGCTGGAAGTATGTTGGGAGTTAACGTCCACATAGTTACGCCAAAGCCTTTGTTTACTCATCCAGATGTACAAAAGATTGCGCAGGATTTTGCCCAAGATTCTGGTTCTAAGAATTTGATTACTGATGACATTGAAAAAGGCGTTAAAGGAGCCAATATTATTTACACTGATGTCTGGGTATCAATGGGTGAAAATGACTGGAGCGAGAGAATTAAGTTATTAAAGCCTTATACGGTCACAATGAAAATGATGCAAATGACGGGAACTCCAGATGATCAATTGATCTTTATGCACTGTTTACCAGCATTTCACGATCGCACTACTAAAGTTGGCGAAGAAATTTATGAAAAGTATGGTTTAAGTGAAATGGAAGTTACTGATGAAGTCTTTAACTCTCAATACGCTTGGCAATTTACTGAAGCGGAAAATAGATTGCATTCTATCAAAGCAATAATGGCCGCTACTTTAGGCAATTTATTTATTCCATCAGTTAATGAAGGAAGTAAATAAAATGAAAAGAATAGTTGTAGCTTTGGGTGGCAATGCTATTCAAGCAGGTGATAATAGTGCAGCTGCTCAAGAAAAGCAAGTGGAAAAGGCAATGAAAGTCGTTGCTAAAATGATTGAAAAGGGAGATCAAGTAGCGATTGTTCATGGTAATGGACCACAAGTTGGTAATTTGCTTTTGCAGCAATATAAAGGCTCTAGCAAAGATAATCCTGCAATGCCACTTGATACCGTAGTCGCAATGACTCAAGGCAGTATTGGTTATTGGATGCAAAAGGCTTTAGATGATCAATTTAAGCATACCGACTATCCACATCAAGCCGTTGCCCTAATCACTCAGATAATAGTTGATGCTAATGATCCGGCTTTCAAGAATTCTACTAAGCCAATTGGCCCGTTTTATACTTTTAATGAAATGCAGAAACAAAAAATCTATCATCCTGAATATAGTTATAAGCAAGATGCAGGTCGAGGTTACCGGCAAGTAGTTTCATCCCCAAAGCCCGTCAAGATTATTAATGCACCAGTTATTGATACTTTACTGAAGAGTAAATTTGTCCCAATTGCTGCGGGAGGTGGCGGCATCCCTGTAGTAATAAAGGATAATAATTTGCAAGGGGTAGCAGGAGTAATTGATAAAGATTTTAGTGCCGCAAAATTAGCTGAAGATATTCAAGCAGATGAGTTAGTTATTTTGACTACTGTTGATAATGCTTATGTGAACTATAATCAGCCTGATCAAGCTCCTATTGGAAAAGTAAAAGTAGATCAACTAAAGAAGTATCTAGAAGCTGGTCAATTTGCAGCAGGTAGCATGAAACCTAAAATTGAAGCTGTCATTAATTTCGTAGAGAAAACAGGAAATACTGCAATCATTACTTCTTTAAGAAATGCAAGTAAACTTGATGATGGAGTAGGTACAATCGTTTATAATTAATTGCGGTGAGATAATAATGAATATTTTTCAAGAAGGAAATCCGCAAGATATTGCTCAAGTGTTAGCTGCAAAGGATTATCGTGTAGCTTTACAACAAAAGATTTTTCAAAAATATCCCGATACTACGTTAGTTGATATTAATTTAAATATTCCGGGTCCAATTAAGAATAATCAATATTTGATTGAACTGTTTAATTATGGAATCAAGCAATTAGAAAAAGAGTGGCAGGATAAAAATTATAATTATCGATTGGTAAAAGCATTGAATATTGATGCTGGATGTGAAAATTTTTATATTTTGCAGGAATCTAGCAAGAAGGTTAAATTATCGACTATTTCATTTGAAGAGAATAGTTCGGTTGGTCGATTATTCGATGCCGACGTACTAGTTAAAGGCAGACCTGCGATTTCACGTAAAGAATTAAATTATGCAAGTCGCCGTTGCTACTTATGTGATCGTCCTGCTAAAGAATGTGCACGATCACGTCAACATTCAGTACAGGAAATGCAAAAGTATATTTCTAGTTTATATACAAAGTATGTAAATAAGTAAAACGGGATGACAGGTATATTCATCCCGTTTTTTCATCTAAATCTTAAGAAAAGCTAACGAAAAACACATAAAATGATCTAAAATATAAGTAAGATTATTAAGACAGTATATTTTTATAAGGAAAATTATGAAATTAAAGAAAAACCAAGACAATTTAAAACAAATTGCTTCATTGATTGAATACGCTTTTTTAAAAGATTCTGATTTAACTACAGATGCCAATTTTATGAGTCGGTATGATCATAGTGATGGATATGGATATTTTGATCAAGGAAAATTGACTAGTTATATGATGGTAAATCAATTTAAGGGTGAAATATTTGGTCATCATGTTCCAATAGCTGGGATTGGCTATGTATCATCCTATCCTGAATGTAGAGGACGGGGCCATATTTCTAAATTAATGGAAGAAGTTATTCATGATTTGCATGAAAATAAAATTCCGGTGGCAAATTTAGCTCCTTTTTCAGAAGATTTTTATCGTCATTATGGCTTTAGCAATAGTATTTATCAAAAAGAATATCGCTTTTCTGGGGATGCTTTAGCTTCCTTTAAATTACCTCGTAAGGGTAAGGTGATTCGCGGAAAATGGGATGATTTGATTGTTCAAAATGGCGTAATTCAGTTATATGAACGTCAATTACATACTGATGACGAGAGAAATACTATTATTAGAGAAGCTTGGTGGTGGAATAGATTAGATAGTTACTACCATCATCGAGATATTGCGGTTTATTTTGATAATACCGGTCGTCCAATGAGTTACTTGATTTATCGGATAGTTGATAATTGCTTTATGGCAGATGAATTATATTCAATTACCCCTCAAGGATTATCAAGCATATTAGGCTTTATGGCATCTCATATAGGTTCAGTTAAAGAGTTTTGTATGATGCTACCTGAGAAATCATTATTGGCCGAGCTTTTCCCAGAACAGAATGAATTAGACATTCAACTTCATCCATATATGATGAGTAGAATTATTGATTTTCAAAAAGTTTTGTCATGCATGCGGCCACTGCAAGAAGGTACTTTTAACATTGAAGTTAATTATGATGATCAATGTCCTTGGAATATTGGCGTTTGGCAATTGAATAATCACAATCGTGAAGTTACGTGTGAGCGTAAAGAAGATGAATTAGTTGATTTTTCTGGGCCAATCACCGCATGGACCCAAGTTCTTTTAGGCCGTTTAACTTTAAAGGCTGCTATTGAATTGGGTCTAATAACAAATTATCGTATTAAAAAGTTAGATTTTGTAAAAGGCAAAGTTTCATTTTATGATTATTTTTAAGAAAAGAAGGCATTAAAAATGAGTAAGCAAAAGAAAGTTAGATTACTAAAGTTTTTAAGCGTAGTGATTAGTGGGATAAATGTGGTTATTTCGCTGCTGATCATGCTCAATAAGTACCAAATTAGAAAAGATAAAAAGCAGATAGCTGACGAAGGTCATGCTCCCTTGGATGAAGATTAACTATGAAAACATTAAAAATAGCATATTTTAACCAGCTTGGTAGAAAAGATTTAGATCGAGTTGTAGACCAGTTTACGCAAAAATATCCTGATATAAAAATTAGTCTAATTGGTATGGGACATGATGAAGTCTTTGATAAACTAGCTGAGCAAGATGTTGATTTAGCAATTAATGATCTGCGGGATGAACAGGTTGATTTTAATTCACAAATCTTAGGTCAAAAAGCTGTCATGGCTATTCTACAAAAGGGTAGTTATCCTAGCGGTATCCAGATGATTAATAAAGATGATTTAGTCGATTTAACTTGTTTTATTGTCGCTAAACCAGAAGAAGAGGCCGCAGAACTTCATTTATTTAAGGATATTTATCAGATTCAAAGTCCATTTATTGCTTCAAATTCTGTAGAAGAAGCAGCATTATTAGTAGCCTCTGGATCAGGATATTTCTTGATGAATGAAGCGACTGCTGGTTTGATCAGTAATGATACTTTGCAGCAATTATTTTTATTGTCTAATGGACAACAAATGTGGCAAAAAATCGCAGCCTTCTATACAAATGAAGATGCCAAAATTAAAGATTTCATTTCATTAGTTCAAAAAGTATATTAATCTATCTTTAAGTAACAAAATACTGTAGAATTAATAATGAAAGCGAATCCATAATTTTACAACTGGAGATGATTTTTATGCTAACAAGAAAGTTATTGCCTTTATCTGCAATGGTATTGGCTTTAGGCTTGAGTGGATTAACAACTCATGTAAATGCCACTGATAATACTTATGGTAATGGAGCAATTATTACAGTGCCTAAAAAGATGCAAGGTACATGGTATTCATATGACCGTAACGCTCATAATGGTAGAAAAATTACTTTTACTGCACATACGGTTAATGGAAAAATTATTTACACTCAAGATAAATCGATTATTAGTGATTACTTTAATGGTAATATCCAAAATCAAACCGATTTTGATCATGTAACTAAAAATTGGATGTCGGGCCAAACGACTAAGATGAAAAATCATTTATTTTATGAAATTAATCCATGGATTAGTTTTGAAAATTGGAGCCTTTATAGAGTAATGCCGCAAAAAATTAATGGTAAAAAACATAATGTTTTGCTATATTCAAGCAGATATGATGGTGGTAATTACTACAGAAGCAAAAAATTAGCTAAACAAATGAAAAATTATAAGTTTAAAAAAGTAGACTATCATTTGTAAAATTTGAATAATAAGAAAATGCTTCGATCACGAAAAGATTTGAAGCATTTTTTAATGGTATTTTATTTCAAATTAATAAATTATGTTAAGTTAATTTTGGCAGTCACTTTTTGTGAAAATAGCATATAATATCAATAAAAATTAAAATTGGTAGGAAAGAAAAATGAAATTAGAAAAAGCACCTGTTTTAAATTTATTTAGATTAGAAATAGATCCAAAAAATCATGAAAATTATACTCAAAAAGTAGAAGAGTATATGTTAAATGCCGATCATGCCTTGTTTATGCAGAGTGGTCATGAAGATCAAAAAAAATATAAGAACTACTTGATCGAAAGCTACCAAGATGATGCTGCTTATCAACAACACGAAGATACAAGTCAGGTTCAACAATTTGAACATAATCTGAAAGATATTGTGACTAGTCAAGTTAAAGTTGAATTATATCCTGAATTTATCTCAACTAAACCTGAAAAGTTAGCTGTTACGCACGACAATGATTACGTGGTTTATTTAACCGAAATTGGTGTACAATTGGGCAAAGGTGATGAATTTGCCAATGCGGTAATGAAAGAAATGAAAACTGCGGTTGAAAAAGAAGATGGAATTTTGGCTATGATTGCCGGTACTATTATGAATCAACCTAATGAATGGTTTTCACTAGAGGTATACCGGACTGAAGAAGCATATGAAGAGCATCTAAAGACCAAGCATTTTAAAAAGTATCTTGAAGCTACTAAGTATTCCGTAGAAAGTAAGGGACTACATTTGCTTAAGCCTGACTGCATAGTAGATCAGGGAGAAATTTTTTATAGACCATAACAAAAAAGCAAGTTATTTGATTGAAATAGCTTGCTTTTAAATTATCTACGATTATTATGATTTCTTATTTTAACGGGAAGAGGTTTATTAACTAATGTAGAACTAATAGCCATAATCCCTGCAGTTGCCAAAGTAGCTGCAATAATTATTAATTTAATCAATATTATTTTCCTTTCAATAAGTTATCTATAATGTAACAATCAAATCTTAAGAATTTATATTGAAAAATTAATAGAATGATTAAGAATAGGACTATGCAAAATTAAACTTACCAAGTAAAATTGTATTAGAGTCAAGTCTAATGCTATTCCCGAAGTCAATCTATTTACTAAAAGTTAATGATTGGCTTTTTTGTTTAAAGCTGATATACAATTACGTAATCGTGATTATGTAAACTAATCTTCAGCGATAAAGTTTTCGTAAATGGTTTTAATAACTGCTTCTTCATCTTTACGTCTAGTGCCAATCATAATTGAAATTTGTGATGCACCTTGGTTAATCATTTGAATAGAAATATCTTTTTTACCAAGAGGATAAAGAAGACTGGCACAAAGGGTTAGTTTATCTTTCATCCCTTCACCAACGACCATTGTAATAGCATAATCATCAATCCACTGCATTTGATCTGGATTCAAACTAGTTTGAATTTCATTGCAAATCACGTCAATTAATTGGTCATTTAATGCATCCTTCTTAAAAATTACAGTTAAATCATCAATCCCAGAGGGCATATGTTCGTAAGAGACGTGGTGTCGATTAAAGATTTCCATTAATTTTAGAGTAAAACCAGCGCCTTTATTCAACATGTATTTTCTTAAATAAAGAGCTGCAAAATTTTTGCCACCAGCGATGCCGGTTATCGTCTTTTTAGCTGTGAATCCTTCTTCTGGTACAATTAAAGTACCGGGCTTTTCTGGAGCATTTGTATTTTTAACGTTAACTGGAATTTCTCCTTGAATGGCAGGAATCAAAGCTTCGTCATGAAAAACGGAAAAACCGGCATATGATAATTCTCGCATTTCCTGGTAGGTCATTTTTTTAATAGGCTTAGGATGGTCAATGATATTAGGATTTGCGGAGAAAATAGCATCAACATCAGTAAAGTTTTCGTATAAATCTGCATTAAATCCACGAGCTAGAATGGCACCAGTAATGTCAGAACCTCCCCGTGAAAATGTGGCAATATGTGCTGACGGAGTAATACCATAAAAGCCTGGGAAAATAATTCGCTCGTCTTTATTTAATTTAATTCTTTTCAAATTTACATATGTCTCAGGATTAACCTCTGCATTATTAGGAGTACCAGTAACTATCAAACCAACATCTTTAGGTTCTAAAAAACGAGTTTTGATCCCTTGATGGTTAAGGATTTTAGTAATTAACATGGCATTTAGGCGTTCGCCATGTGCTTTAAAAGCAGCCATTCTATAGTCAGCATTCGGATAATCGAGTTGAGGTAAAGTTAATAGCAGTCGCTTAATTTCGCTTAGTTCTTTTTCAGGTAGATTAAAATATTGAGCAATTAATTCATAACGCTTGAAAATTTTATTAGCGATATCATCGTAATTGTTGCTTCTTAAACTAGCATAGGCGTATATAATTAATAGATCAGTTACTTTAATATCATCGTCATTTCTTTTACCAGGTGCAGAAACCACAATTACTTTACGTTCTGGATCATCTTTAATGATTTTTAACGCTTTATCTACGTTGTTGCCTGTAGCAAGCGATGAACCACCAAATTTTACAACTTTCATATTTTTCCCTCGAATTATTTTAAGTCTAAAATTGAACTAATTACTAATTCCATATTTTGTGGCTCGATTACTTTTTCTAAGCTTGGTTTACGATCAAATAATGTTCGCACGCCAATCGATAATTGACCGCCTAATTCCTCGTAGAGCTTTTTAATTGCGGCAATACTTGTTTGAGGACAAACGCGTCCTGTGATAGCTTCATACACTGTTTCTGGAAATTTATATGGACTTGCGGTTGAAACAATTACCATTGGAGTCGTATCACCAGTTTTTTCTTGGTATTGATGAGCAACATATGAGCCAACAGCGGTATGGGGATCGATGACGTAGCGATCATAATTGTAGATGCGGTTAATTTCTTTAACTACTTGTCTTTCCGTCGCAAAATCAGCTGCAAAAATGTCCTGAAGTTTTGAAAGGATGTCATCACTAATGTGATAGTGGCCGCGTTGAGTTAATTGATTCATTAAACTATTGATTTGTTGATGGTCGCCGTCGTAAAGGTCAAATAATAGTCTCTCAAGATTGCTGGAAACTAAGATATCCATTGCAGGTGCATTGGTCAAATGGAATTTGCGACGACGGTCATATTCACCATTTTTAAAGAAATCAGTCAGTACATTATTTTCATTTGAAGCACAAATTAGTTTCTTAATTGGCAAACCTAGTTTTTTAGCATAATAACCTGCTAAAATATCTCCAAAATTGCCAGTAGGTACAGAAAAGTTAATCTGATCACCTAATTTAATTTCTTGTCTGCGTACTAATTGACCATATGTATAAAGATAGTATGAGATTTGTGGTACAAGACGACCAATATTCATTGAGTTGGCTGAAGAGAATTGATAGCCATTTTTATTCAACTGAGTCCTAAATTTAGTATCATTGAAGATTTTCTTTACTTCGGTTTGTGCATCATCAAAATTGCCTTTAATAGCGATTGCTTGGAGGTTGTCTCCGTGTTGACTAAGCATCTGACGAAGTTGAACTGGACTAACGCCACCTTCAGGATAAAAGACAATAACGTTAGTACCTTGTTGATTGGCAAAACCACGCATAGAAGCGGTCCCCGTGTCTCCAGAGGTTGCAGTCAGGATAATAATGTCACGATCAATTTTTTCGATTTGCACAGCACGTGTCATTAATTGCGGCAACATTTGCAAAGCAATATCTTTAAAGGCAAGAGTTGGTCCGTGGAATAATTCCATGTAGAAGTTATGATCATGCTTTTCAATCGGAACAATGCTGCGATCATCCCATTGTTCACTGTATGCATTAAGTACAGCGCTTTGAATCTGTTCTTTGGAATAATCATCAAAAAACAAACTAATTACCATTGCAGCTATTTGTTTATAAGATAATTTTGGCAAATCTTCTAATTTAAAATTTGCATGAGGAAAATCTGTTGGAACATATAAGCCACCGTCTGGCGCTAAGCCTTGAATAATAGCGGCAGCTGAATTTAACGTATTTTCTTTTGAACCTCGAGTACTACGATATTTCATAAAGCATCTTCCTATTCTTAAGTCTTAATTAATATATTAAACATTGTAACTTGTTTTTACCATATGTTACAATCATAAAAATAAGAAAAGAATTAAAAAAGAGTGATAGATAAAGATGACAATAAAAATAGCGTTACTTGGGTTAGGAACAGTAGGTTCTGGTATTTTAGACATTATAAAAAATGATAATGGAAAAATTGAACAGACAAGTGGGCAAAAGATTGTTGTTAAAAAAGCCCTCGTTCGAAATAAAGAAAAGTATCAAAAATTTGCACATTCAGTTAATATAATTACTGATTTTAATGATATTTTAAGCGATCCCGAAATTGAAATCGTGGCAGAATTGATGGGTGGATTACATCCCGCAAAAGAATATATTAGTGAGGCATTGCGTGCCGGTAAGAATGTAGTAACCGCTAATAAAGATCTGATGGCTGCTTTTGGAACGGAATTAATTAAACTGGCCCAAGATAATCGTTGTGACTTAATGTATGATGCAAGTGTTGCTGGAGGCATCCCGATTTTACGAACATTAAGTGATTCTTATGTTGGAGACCATATTTTAGAAATTCAAGGTATTGTTAATGGCACAACAAATTATATTTTGTCGCAAATGAATAAAAAGGGACTAAGCTACGAAACTGCCTTGAAACATGCGCAAGAACTGGGTTTTGCGGAAGCAGATCCAACTAATGATGTCACAGGTAAAGATGCTGCATATAAAATGATTTTGTTGTGTCAATTTGCTTTTGGTGCACATGTTAAGATTACTGATTTCAATGTTGAGGGAATAGACCATTTACAAGACTTTGATTTGCAACAAGCTAAAGAATTGGGATATCCGATTAAGCTAATTGGCATTGCTAAAAAGGTGGCGGATAAATTATTTGTAGAAGTTGCTCCGTGTCTTTTGCCTGCAGATAGCTTAATGGCAAATATAGAAAATGAGATTAATGCTTTACAAATCAAAAGTCGAAATTTGGGAACGGCATTATTAACCGGACCGGGAGCAGGTAGTTTAGCCACTGCCAATTCGGTTATGAATGATATTGTTAGTGAAGTTAAAAATCTGGTTAATAAAACTAATGGCCAATTATTCAACCAATTTTCTAGTAAAGATTCTTTGATTATTACTAAAGATATTAAAAATCCATATTATTTATCGTTTAAACAAGAAAAAGTTGCTCATTTGACTAATATTCTTGATGAATTAGGGATAGAGATTCAAGAATTAAAGCAAATAGAGGATAGAACTATCGTAATAACTAAGGCTATTAATCAACTGCAATTAGAGAAATTGAGCGTTGCTAATGTAAAACTAATGGCCAAATATAAGATTTTATAATGGAGGAGTTATAAAAATGATTATTAAGACACCAGCTTCAACTGCCAATTTAGGACCGGGTTTCGATTCTTTAGGTATGGCCGTATCGCTTTATTTAGAAGTGGAAGTATTAAACATCTCTGATCATTTTCAGGTGGATCATGTGATGCCAGATATTCCCCATGATGAAAATAATTTAATTGTGAAAACGGCTTTAACAGTTTATCCAGGATTGCAACCTCTTCATTTACGAGTAAAAAGTGATATTCCATTAGCGCATGGCTTAGGAAGTAGCTCTAGTGCAATTGCCGCAGGAATTGAATTGGCTAATCATTTTGGTAAGTTAAATTTGTCAGATAAAGAAAAAGTACAAATTGGAGCAAAAATTGAGGGCCATCCAGATAATATTGCGCCAACAATTTTAGGTGGTTTAATTATTGGAACGGAAATTGACAATCATTTTGATACTATTAAAGCACCGTTGCCTAATTTCTCTTTGGTGGCTTATGTGCCGGAATATAATTTGCCTACAAAGAAATCACGTAATGTTTTGCCTGAACATCTGGATTTTAAGACAGCTACACATGGTTCAGCTATTGCTAATACTCTGGTAGCAAGCTTATTTACACAAGAGTATCAAATGGCAGGCGAGCTCATGGAAAATGATGTTTTTCATGAAAAGTATCGTGAACGGCTTGTACCAGAGCTTTTGCAAGTCCGTGAGGTTGCACATCAAAAGCATGCTTTAGCAACATATTTAAGTGGTGCAGGTTCAACGATTATGACCTGGATTGAAGATGAACATGTTAAAGGCTTTTTATCAGGTTTGAGAAAACACGGATTAAAAGATAAGACATTAGTACTTAAACCAGATAATAATGGCGTCCAAATAATTGAAGATTAATAAAATGACCTTGATTAACTAAAATCAAGGTCATTTTTTAATTATCGAAAGTTTCGATAAATGAATCGCCGTCTACAAGTACTCGTTTGGCATTGACAGCGTACCAATATGGAATAACTACAGTATTATCTTCTTTTTCTAATTCACAATCGGCTATATCTAGAACTTCATCTAATTTATTTTCTGGAACTTGAGGATAAAGTTTAAGAAAAGCTTCTTTGGTCATGCCATTTTTCTTGAAGCCGCTACTTGGGTAATTATCTATAGTAATATCTTGAAAATCGGAGAGATCGTATCTAGGTTTAAAGTCATCATCAAAATATTTTATTTCAATATTTTCAATTTCCATAAATGCACCAAGTTGATTAGCCATGTGAGGTAATTTGTTAGCTAATTGTTCAATTGTAAAGCCATTAGTAGTATCTGCTTGTTCACGATGGTGCTTGAGCCATGCCTGCCTTATATCATGAGCATCGCTACGTTTTAAGATAATATTTTTAACTCTTTTAATTAAATCTTCGTGTTTTTTAACAGCTTTTTGCCATTCGATTCTACTAGGATATAGCTGTCTGTAACTAACGGGGAAGGGACGATTAATAATATTGAAAATAAAGTTTAGCTTATCTGTAGGATAAGACTCTAACTCATTTTCTCGCCAAACTAATTGATAATATGAACTCATCGAAATCCGCCTTTCTATTTAACTAAATTATAAACTTTAATTAAATGAAGCGGCAGAAAAGGGGCAAACTTTTGAAGAAATTGAATAAATAAAATAAGCCTACATTGGCGATATCTAACCAATATAGGCTTATTAATAAATTGTATTTAAACAATCTCTTGCTCCTTGAAGCGTCCATAGACCTTCTCAACTTCACTTACGCTCATAAAGGCATATGGATCTGCTTTTTGAACAATTTGACGAATGTCATACATATCGTAACGATCGATGATCGTGATCAAAACAGTCTTTTCAATATGGCTATATGCACCTTCAGCATCATGCAAAATAGTTATCCCGCGGTGCATCCGGCTTTGAATACCATCGATAATATGTTGGGGATGCTGAGTTACAATCATTACTTGCATCTTCTGGTGTTGCGTATAGACAGCATCGATTACTCGGCCATTGATAAAAATTGTTAAGGCGGAGTATAAAGCACGTGTCCAACCGAACATGTAACCAGCAGCGGCAATAATGATTAGATTGATAAAGATATTGAATTTACCGTAGCTAATCCCAGTTTTTTGTCTGATGACAATTCCGATAATATCTAAACCACCGGTTGAAATTCCATTTTTAAGTGCTAAACCTGTACCGATACCATTAATTTAAGCACCGAAGATGGCACAGACAAGTGGGTCTAGACGCATTTGCCATGGCTGAATCCAATGCATCATGAACGAACCTAAAACAACGGCTACAATAGTAAAAAATGTAAATTTATGACCAATTTTGAACCATGCCAAAATGAATAATGGAAAGTTCAATATAAAGTACATAAATGATGTTGTTAATGTGAAGGGAAGATAACGTTCACTGACTGTGTTGATTAACTGAGCAAATCCTGTGATCCCGGATGAATACATGTGTCCAGGTGTCCAGAAAAAATTCAATGCAATAGCAACAGCAATTGAATAAAAGAAAGCAGCAGATAATTTTGAAAGAAAATTATAGCGTCTGTTAAATTTATCTAATTGATCCATTTATTGTCCTTTTTAGTTGCGACAAATATTATGCAACATTTGTACAACGAAATTATGTTTAATGAATGATATACTAAGTTTAACAAAAGTTGTGTCAGGGACCAATAAAAAATTCCTATACTACAAATATTTTATTTGCCGAGTATAGAAATTTTTTACTTTGAATATCCTTGATTATGTTAAGTGCTATTTCTTTTCATTATAATATTTTTTGATTACATTAATAGGATTTAGCCAAGTGCCATTATCAACGTTCCAGTTTTTGCATGGGAAACCATGTTTATTAATGTAATCTTTGTTGGTTTTAGTTAATCCTAAATGTAAATGAGAGCCGGTCATTTTGCCGATCTTTTGACCGGCTTTAATCTTTTGACCTTTCTTAACGTAAATGTCTTTCTTTTTAGTAAATCCTTCTTGGTAAACTTCAACGTATTTATCAGGACTGATTACCCAAATGAACCAACCAAGTCCGCTACCGTAAGCAACTTTTTTAACAGTACCTGCATGAATAGCATAAACGTTAGAACGTCCAACTTCAGAATAACCAAAGTCCCAACCATCATGGAAATAAGAAGGTGGGTTAGAAGAACGCATATAATCAGTCATACCAAAAGTTTGAGCTTTAAACATTGGACGCACGCCATGTTTTTCACAAGCTTTGAATGGATAGCACCATTTATATGTTTTCTTTTCTTTAACATTTTCTGTAGTGACTGCAAGGGAAGAGTCTTCCGCTGTGTCTGCAGACACGACATTTGCAATATTAAAACTTGAACCTACTAAAACTGTCCCCAATAAAGTAATAATTGTTTTACGAAATTTCATCTATAGTAATTTCAGGTTGCGCCTGATTATTCATCCTCTCTATATGATCTAGACTATTGTAGCGCATTTGTTTTACGAGATAGTTACAAATTTCTTTCTAACGTATATAAGTTAAAATTAGTCCAAAAGAAAATCACTCTGAAAGAACTTCAAGAGTGATTTGAAATTATTTAGTTATCTGATTATTTTGCATAGTCATCAATGCCCAAGTGTTCCAGAATAAGAGCTGCTGTTTCTTCAATTGAACGGTGAGCAACATTGATTACGTAACAGCCTAGCTTCTTGTAAAGTTCTTGAGCTGATTCAAGTTCCTTGTTGATTGAATCCATGTTGGAGTAAGTAGTATCAGGGTTTAGACCATAAGCAATCATTCTTTGACGTCTGATTTCGTTTAAAACAGATGGGTCATTGGTTAAACCGATAATCTTTTTAGGATCGATTTCGTAGATTTCCTTTGGAATATGAGTTTCTGGAACTAAAGGTAAGTTAGCAACTTTTAAATTCTTGTTAGCTAAGAATAGTGAAAGTGGAGTCTTTGAAGTACGTGATACCCCAAGTAACACTACATCTGCTTCTAAGAATCCTTTTGGATCTTTACCATCATCGTACATTACGGCAAATTCCATTGCAGAAATTCTGTCAAAGTACTTTTGGTTTAAGCTGTGTTGTGCTCCGATCTTTTGATCAGGAGTCATATGAGTAGTTTGTTGAATTGCCTCAACTACTGGTGAAAAGATGTCAACGCATTGAATGTTATGCTCACGTGCAAATTTAATTACGGGCATTTGCATCTCATCTTTTACTAAACTATAAATGATCACTAAATTAGGATATTTTTCGATCTCCTCCAAGACTTCATCAAGTTTATCCTTGCTAGTAATAAATGGATAACGACGATAATTAATTTGGGCCTTTGGAAATTCGGCAGCAGCAGCAGTAGCGTTGCTGAATGCAGTATCACCAGCGGCATCTGAAATAATGATGATATTTACTTCATTTTGGTCTTTTGTTTCTGCCATATAATAGCACCTCTTTCTGAAATAATTATACTATTAATGAAAGCGGATTAACAAGGAAATTCGTTAAGCTAACATGTAACAATTATATAGAATGATTAGATTTAAATTTAAGGTTAAATAAAACTGATAAAATGTAAGGGCTTAAAAATATCCCGGATTTTATAAAAAATATTATAAGAATGTATTGACCCGTAAAATTAGTTTGGTATAATTTAAGTAAATGTATGGCGTAACGCCAAGAAATGGAAGGAGGGATCACACATGGCTAAGACAATCGTTCACGAAAACGAGTCTATTGATGATGCTCTTCGTCGTTTCAAGCGTTCCGTTTCAAGAAGTGGTACCTTACAAGAATACCGCAAGCGCGAATTCTACGAAAAACCAAGTGTTCGTAGAAAATTGAAGTCAGAAGCTGCACGCAAGCGTAGACATTATTAATAATCTGAAAAGCTCACCCGGGAATGGGTGAGCTTTTTCTTTGCAAAAATATGCAATTAACGCAGTGTTGAGATAATTGGTATTTCGATACTGTGTTTTTTTATCAAATGAGTTAATAACTATATGTAGATATCTAAGCCACCGGTGCTCACTATATCTTGTGGGTGAAGCGAATATTTTTTTAAAGTCAAGTCTTAAAAACAATTCCAATTAGCGTTAACGTTAGAGATGTATTTTTTTAGAATTCGGGAGATAAAATGGCAACTTTAGAGATAAAAAATTTACATGTTGAAGTTAAAGATGAAGAAAAAAAAGCCTACAAGAAAATTTTAAAAGGCGTAAATCTTACTATGCATACAGGCGAGATCCACGCCATTATGGGACCAAATGGTACAGGTAAATCAACTTTATCTGAAACAATCATGGGCAATCCTAAATATCGTGTTACTAAAGGTCAAATTTTGTTAAACGGTGAAAATGTTCTTGATATGACAGTCGATGAACGGGCTAGAAAAGGACTCTTTTTAGCAATGCAATACCCAGCTGAAGTTCCTGGAGTTACAAACGCTGAATTCCTTCGTGCAGCAATTAATGCACGTCGACCTAAAGATGATCCTATTCCTGTCATGGATTTCATTAAAGAGCTTAATAAGAACATGGCTTTACTTGATATGAATGATTCAATGACTGAACGATATCTTAATCAAGGCTTTTCCGGTGGTGAGAAAAAGCGTAATGAGATATTGCAAATGTTAATGATTAAGCCAACTTTTGGCATTCTTGATGAAATTGACTCAGGTCTTGATATCGATGCGCTTCGTGTCGTCTCACGCGGTGTAAATGCCATGCGCGGTGATAATTTTGGTGCCCTAATGATTACTCACTATCAAAGATTATTAAATTATATCGTTCCAGATGTGGTTCACGTCATGATGGACGGTAGAGTTGTGAAAGACGGCGGCCCTGATTTGGCTAAAAAGCTTGAACAAGAAGGTTATGCAGGTCTTCGTGATGAACTAGGTCTTGATATTAAATTGGTTGATGAAGATTAGGGGATAAAAATGTTTTCTAAAACTACTTTTCAAGAACTAAGTTCAAAATATAACGACCCTGATTGGCTTATTAATGAGCGCTTAGAAGCTTTTAATTTAATTGAAAAATTGCTACTACCTAAGATGCAGCAATTTAAGTACTCAGATTGGCCACTAACTGTTAACAATGACTTTGCTTTGGAACAGTCTGCTTTAAAAATTAGCGATAATTCAGAGTTAGAAGAAAATAAAGTCATTTGCCAAGATATATTCGAGGCTAGTAAGCAATATCCTGAGCTAGTGCAAAAATATTTAAATTCAGTTTCTCATTTTAATGAAGATAAGTTGCTAGCATACAATACCGCTTTTATGAACAACGGCCTTTTCTTATATATTCCTGATAATGTCGAAATACAGGAACCAATTGAAATTGAACTTGTCCAAAATAGTATGAGCAAAAGTGCTTTAATTTCACACATTGTAATTGTGGTTGGCAAAAATAGTAAAGCTAAGTTTATCCAGCATCTGTCTACAGTTGGTCATGAGAAAAATTTAGCCAATTTAGTTGTTGAAGTTCAGGCTGTGGCTGGAAGCAACGTTGAATTTTCTTCGCTTGATGAAATGGAAGAAAATACTACACTTTACTTCAATCGCCGCGCTAATTTGGCGCGAGATGCTCATATTGAATGGAATGCTGCTTTTATGAATGACTGTAACACAGTCGGAGATTTAGCTTCAGAACTTCTAGGTGAAGGCAGTTATGCTTATTCAAAAGCAATTGCTATTACGACTGGAAATCAAAAAGTTGCGGTCAATAACCGAGTAATTAATCGTGGACCTCATTCAACCGGCTTAATTAATCAACGCGGAGTTTTGCTTGAAGATTCTAGATTGATTTTTAATGGAATTGGCCAAATTGTTCACGGAGCGCATGGATCAAAAGCTGATCAACAAAATCGTGTTTTGATGATGTCTGATACGGCACAAGGGGATGCTAACCCACTTTTGTTGATTGATGAAAATGACGTTATTGCAGCGCATGCGGCTAGTGTTGGCCCGGTTGATCCAATTCAGATGAATTATCTAATGAGTCGCGGCATTCCTTACGCTCAAGCTGAAAGAATGGTTATCCATGGCTTTTTAGATCCAGTACTTGGTGCCATTCCTAAGGGAAAAGTAAAGGATCGAATGCTCGCAATTTTGGAAAGAAAATTGATTAATGGACAAAGAAGCTATTACAAAAATAAGAAATGATTTTCCTATTTTAAAACAAAAGATTAATGGCAATAGATTAGCTTATCTGGATAATGCCGCTACCATGCAAATGCCTGTGCCAATTTTGCATAAAATCAACAGTTTTTATCAAACTTCATATGCTAACGTGCACCGAAGTGTTGACACTTTAGGCTTTAATGCAACTAAGCAATATGAAGAGGCCAGAGGGAAAGTTGCGAGCTTTATTAATGCGGCTGATACAAATGAGATAATCTTTACTAGTGGTTGTACAGATAGTTTGAACTTGGTAGCTGCAACTTACGGCGAACAAAACATTCATGAACAGGATGAAATTGTGTTAACCATAATGGAGCATCATTCTAATCTCTTACCATGGCAACAATTGGCGAAAAGAAAAGGTGCCATCCTTAAATATATTGATTTGACTGAAAGTCAGACTCTGGATTTGGATGATGTCAAGAAAAAGATAACCGCCAAGACTAAAATTGTGGCAATTGCCCATGCTTCTAATATATTAGGAATGATGAATCCTATTGAGGAAGTAATTAAGATAGCTCATCAAGTTGGAGCTGTAGTGGTAGTAGATGGTGCACAAGCCGTGAGTCATTTCCCAGTTGATGTTCAAAAGATGGACGCAGATTTCTATGCTTTTTCCGGACACAAGATGCTTGCACCAACAGGTATTGGTGTTTTATATGGTAAAAAGCAATTATTAGATCAAATGACACCATATCGTTTTGGCGGTGAAATGATTGGTAACGTTACCAAATACAATGCAACTTGGGCAGATTTGCCGCAAAAGTTTGAAGCGGGGACACCAAATATAGTTGGTGCAATTGGTTTAGGCTATGCAATCGATTATTTGCATGAAATAGGTATGAATAGAATCCAGACTTATGAAAATGAGCTAAGCAAATATTTGATGCAAAAAATAGAGAAATTAGATTTTGTCGCTATTTATGGCCCAAAAGAAAACCATACAGGGGTGTTTTCATTTAATTTGAAAAATATTCATCCTCATGATGTGGTTACAGCACTTGATATGCAAGGGATCGAGGTAAAAGCGGGACATCATTGTGCTCAGCCCTTGATGCATAGATTAGGTGTTGAATCTACAGTAAGAGCTAGCCTTAGTTTTTATAATAATAAGGAAGACATTGATCAATTAATTGCAGGTATTTCGGAAACAGAGGAGTTTTTCAATGGGACTAAATAATTTACGTACCCTCTATCAAGCTCTGGTTCTTGATCATGATAGTCATCCCCGTAATAAAAAAGGGATGAAGGAGGCTACAGCAATGCAAACTGTCCATAACCCAAGTTGTGGCGATACGGTTAATATTTTTGTAAAGGTGCAGAATGAAAAAATCGTAGATGTATCTTTTACGGGTTCGGGATGCACGATTAGTCAGGCTTCGGCTAGTATGTTGACTCAAAGTGTTAAAGATAAAAGCGTTTCTGAGGCATTAGAAATGACGAAAATCTTTTCAGACCTTGCAATTGGAAAAGAGCACACATCTGATGAGATAGAAAAATTAGGCGATGCGGCAGTGTTAACACAAGTGATGCAATTTCCTGCCAGAATCAAATGTGCCACGATTTCCTGGTGGGCACTAGAACAAGCACTTCTTAAGAAAGGATAGAAATGACTAAAGCAGAAGATATAGTGAAAGATGAAGAATATCAGTATGGTTTTCATGATGATATTCAGCCGGAATTTTCTACCGGTCGTGGTTTGACCGAAGAAGTTGTTAGGAGAATTTCTGCAGAAAAACATGAGCCTAAGTGGATGCTCGACTATCGTTTGAAGGCTTATCAAATATATAAAAAGATGCCAATGCCTGATTTTGGTCCTGATTTATCTGATTTAGATTTAGACGATATGCTTTATTATCAAAAATATACTAAGAAAAAGTATCGTGATTGGGACGATGTGCCAGATGAAATTAAGGAAACTTTTGAACGTTTGGGTGTTCCTGAAGCCGAAAGAAAATATCTGGCTGGATCTGGTGCACAGTATGAATCAGAAATGGTTTATCACAATATGAAAGAACAATTCGATAAAATGGGGATTGTCTTTACTGACACTGATACTGCTTTAAAGAAATACCCTGAATTGTTTAAGAAGTATTTTGGTAAATTAGTAAAGCCAACGGACAATAAATTTGCGGCTTTAAATTGTGCTGTATGGTCCGGTGGGTCCTTTATTTATGTGCCAAAAGGCGTAAAAGTACCAACTCCAATTCAAGCTTACTTTAGATTGAACGCTGAAAATTCAGGGCAATTCGAAAGAACTTTAATTATCGTTGATGAAGGAGCTAGTCTTGACTACGTTGAGGGATGTACTGCTCCGCAGTATTTATCAGATTCTCTTCATGCAGCCGGTGTTGAAGTGAACGTCTTAAAAGATGCTTATTGTCGCTATACAACTATTCAAAATTGGTCGGATAATGTTTATAGTCTTGAAACCAAAAAGGCAGCAGCTGCTAGTCATGCAACAATGGAATGGGTTGATGGTAATTTGGGAGCAAAGGTAACTATGAAATATCCAAGTGTTTATCTAAATGGAGAAGGCGCACGTGGTACTATGCTTTCAATTGCTGTTGCTCATAAAGGGATTCACCAGGATTCTGGATCAAGAATGCTCCATAATGCACCAAATACTTCTAGCTCAATCGTTTCAAAATCAATTGCTAAAGGTGGCGGTTCAACTGATTACCGTGGTAGCGTAAAATTTGGTAAGAATTCTTCAGGTTCTAAGTCTCATGTTGAATGTGATACGATCATTATGGATGACAAATCTTCGTCAGATACGATTCCAACTAATTCAATTGAAAATTCCAATGTAGCAATGGAACATGAGGCGACCGTGTCTAAGATTTCGGATGAAGAACTTTATTACCTTGAAAGCCGCGGAATTCCAGAAAGAAAAGCCACAGAAATGATTATCATGGGCTTTGTAGAACCATTTACCAAGCAATTACCAATGGAATATGCAGTTGAGCTTAATCGCTTGATTAGTTTCCAAATGGAAGGAGCCATTGGCTAATGTATGAAGATAGTCTTTCATCAAAAGAAAAAGAAGTCTTTGAAGCTTTAAAAAATGTGATTGATCCCGAATTGGGCGTGAGTTTGGTTGATTTAGGGTTGATTTATTCAGTTGAAGTTGATGATCAAAATGTTTGTCATATTAATTGGACTTTGACTACGATGGGCTGTCCTATTATTGAACTATTGCAAGATATGATTAAGAAGGCGGCGCTACAAGTTGATGGAGTAAAAGACTGCGAAGCTAAATTAGTCTACTATCCCCAATGGACACCGAAGATGATGAGTCAAGTTGCAAGGCTTACTCTAGGTATTCATCTTTAAGGTGACTAGAGATGAAAAAATATCACCTTTTAAAATATGCTAACGGAAAATCATTGGCTAAAATCAACGAATCAGTTTAAGTGCCTAAAAATAAAGGATTTTGGCGTAGCCTATACAGGCCCTGGAGCTTTAGTTGCAGTAGGATATATGGATCCAGGTAATTGGGCTACTTCAATTAATGGTAGTCAAAGCTTCCAGTTTTTACTAATTTCGACTATTTTATTATCGAGTTTAATGGCGATGCTCCTGCAAAACTTGTCAGCTAAATTGGGGATCGTAACACAATTTGATTTAGCCCAAGCTATTAGACTGCATACTGATAAGTTTTTAAGCGTGATTTTATGGATAATTGCAGAACTTGCAATTATGGTAACAGATGTTACTGAAGTAATTGGCGCTGCGATTGCTTTAAATTTATTATTCAAAATACCGCTGATCTTAGCTACTCTTATTACTATTTTAGATGTACTGTTTCTTTTATTTCTAAGCAAGATTGGCTTTAGAAAAATTGAAATATTAGTGTCGTGTTTGATTTTCGTTATTCTTTTTATCTTTGCGTATGAAGTGATTCTAGCTAGACCTAATTGGATAAATATCGGTAGTAGTTGGAGGTATTTCGCTATTATCAGGAAGCTTAGGAATTATTGGCGCAACAGTTATGCCTCATAATTTTTATCTTCATTCTGGTATTTGTCAGGTTAGGAAAATTAACTCTCGTAATCAAGAAGAAATTCGTCAAGCGGTCAAGTATACTGAGACTGATTCCAATATTCAATTAACAATTGCATTTATTATTAACTCGCTTTTGCTGATAATGGGAGCCGCGGTTTTTAAGAGTGGGGCTGTTCGAGACGGTTCGTTCTTTGGCTTGTATGACGCGCTTAATAATACGGTAATGTTGAGTAATCCAATATTAATAAATGTTGCAAAGACTGGAGCTGTATCGACTTTGTTTGCAATTGCGCTCCTAGCTTCAGGTCAGAACCCAACGATTACTGGAACTTTGACAGGTCAGTTAGTGATGGAAGGCTTTATTCATTTGAAAATGCCAATGTGGGCTAGACGATTGATCACTCGCTTGTTTTCGGTGATTCCAGTAATCATATGTGTAGGATTAACTGCAAATGATTCAATTGCAAAACAACATTTTGTCTTGAATATGTTGATGGAAAATTCACAGGTATTTTTAGCCTTTGCCGTACCATTTACAATAATTCCATTATTAATTTTGACTAATAATAAAAAATTAATGGGTGAATTTGCTAATAGTTACGTGGTATCGGTACTGGGGTGGAACTCCTTGTTAATATTGATTTTTTTGAATCTGTATAATTTACCAGAGACTTTTGTGACATTTAATTTTTGCAATCCAGATTTAGCAAAAGTAGTAGCCTATTTAATAATTGCTATCATTATGTTTTTGTTAGTCTGGACATGTGTAGAAATGTTGGGTGTTGATATAAGTAAGTTACAACGTAAATTTGTTTTATCTAAACGTAAATTTGTTTTATCTAATAGAAGAATATAAGAAAAAAACTCAGGGATTTTTCCTTGAGTTTTTGTCTTTTCCACACGTAAATTATTGAAATAAAACAAAATATTTGCTTTTTATAGAAAAAACTTCAATATATTACGTTGAAAACTTAATAGTTATGTTTATAGTTTGCTATAATATTATTGGGTTTTAATAGAAAGAAGGAATTATAAATTGAGTTTGTCAGATAAGATCATGACTGATATGAAAACAGCCATGAAAAATCATGATAAGACTACGCTTAATACTGTCCGGATGATTAAATCTGCTTTGATGAATGAAAAAATCAAGTTGGGACATGATTTAACTCCAGATGAAGAATTAACGGTTCTTAATCGTGAGAAAAAGCAAAGAGAAGAATCAATCGAGGAATTTACTAAAGCTAAACGTACTGAATTAGTTGAAGAAACTAAGAAGGAATTAGCTGTAGTAGAAAAGTATATGCCTAAACAAATGAGCAAGGAAGAACTTGAATCTGCTGTTAAGGAAACGATTGATGAAGTTGGTGCCAAAGGTAAGTCTGATTTTGGTAAAGTAATGAAAGCATTGATGCCAAAAATTAAAGGACGTGCCGATGGCAAGGCTGCTTCACAAACAGTTCGTGATCAGCTGAATTAGTAGTAACAAGAAGGAGCGGGTCTTTTTGGCTCAAACAACTTTTATACCTCAAAAGGTAGAAGACATTCAAAAATTAGTTGGAGTTAATGATGGAAATCTAAAGCTTCTTTCAGAGGGTTATGATTTGTCTATTTCGGATACTGGCAATGAGATTGTAATTGTTGGAGATGATGAGGCAAATATTAAAAAGGCTATTGCTGTTTTAAAAGCGTTAGACAATGTTGTGAATACCGGCGTTAACGTTGGTGCGCCCGACACTGTGAGTGCGATGAAGATGGCGGATAAGGGTACAACTGAGTACTTTGCAGATCTGTATAAAAAGGTTTTAATTCGGGATGCTAAAGGTAGACCAATTAGAGTCAAAAATATGGGTCAAAAGCGTTATGTTGAAGCCATTGATAAATCTGATGTTGTTTTTGGAATAGGACCAGCCGGAACAGGTAAAACTTTTTTGGCTGTTGTCTGTGCAATCGCTGCCTTTAAAAAGGGTGAAGTTTCCCGCATAATTTTGACTAGACCAGCTGTAGAAGCTGGCGAGTCATTAGGCTTTTTGCCAGGAGATCTAAAAGAAAAAGTTGATCCTTACTTAAGACCAATTTACGATTCTTTGTACGCTATTCTTGGTACTAATACGACTGACCGCTTGATGGAACGTGGTGTAATTGAGGTTGCCCCACTTGCTTACATGCGTGGACGTACTCTTGATGATGCCTTTGTAATTCTTGATGAAGCCCAAAATACTACAGATGCACAGATGAAGATGTTCTTAACACGTCTTGGATTCAACTCTAAGATGGTCGTAAATGGAGATATGACTCAAGTCGATTTGCCGGGACGACAGCATAGCGGTTTGATCGATGCTAAGCATATTTTAAAGAATATCGACCAAATTAAGTTCATCAACTTCTCTGCAAATGATGTCGTTCGACATCCTGTAGTTGCCAAAATTATTACTGCTTATGAAAAAGAGGACATTAAAAATTAAAAATGGATCCAATTGATGTTACTTATCATGATGAAGTCGGATTTTTAGACGATAAGAATCGCGACTGGCAAGACTGGATTATGAAGTTATTGCTTTTAGCTAAAAAGGAAATTGGCAAAGATAATAACTTAGAAATGAGTATTAACTTTGTCGATGAAGACCGTAGTCATGAGATTAATTTGAAATATCGCGATAAAGATCGTCCAACTGATGTTATTTCTTTTGCAATAGAAGATGGTGAGGATGCAATTGATTTATCAGCTTTTGAAGATGATCCAGATTTTCAAGAAGATATTGGGGACTTGTTTATGTGTCCTAGCGTGATAAAGCGTCATAGTAAGGAATATGGTACAGGATTTGATCGAGAATTTGGCTATACAGTAGTTCATGGATTCTTACATTTAAATGGCTATGATCATATCAAACCTGATGAAGCCAAAGAAATGTTTGGCATTCAAGGAAAGGTATTGGAAGAATATGGGTTGCCATTATATCCTGATCAATTAGATGAAGGCAGAGGTAAATAGATGGAAGAAAAACAATTTAAATCTGGCTTTGTTGCTTTAGTTGGTCGACCAAATGTAGGTAAATCAACTTTAATGAACTATTTAGTAGGTCAAAAAGTAGCAATCACATCAAGTAAGCCACAAACAACGCGTAATCGTATCTCAGGTATTTATACTTCAAATAAAATGCAAGTTGTATTTGTTGACACGCCAGGTATCTTTAAACCTCATTCAAAACTTGACGATTATATGGATAAGGCTAGTTTATCTAGTTTAAATGACGTTGATTTAGTCTTATTCATGGTTGAACCTGAGGAAATTGGTAAAGGTGATCAATATATTGCTAACTTGTTAAAAGAAGTTAAGGTACCAGTATTTTTGGTAATTAACAAGGTTGATCAAATTCATCCTAATAAACTTTTGCCAATTATGGATTCATATCATAAACTTGAGGGTTTTAAAGAAATACTACCAATTTCTGCTACTCAGGGTATTGGTATTGAAGATTTACTTAATACAATTAATAAGTATTTGCCAGAGGGCCCACAATATTATGGTGCTGACCAGATCACAGATCGCCCAGAATATTTTGTGGTAGCCGAACTTATTCGTGAACAAATTCTGCGACTAACTTCCCAAGAAGTGCCACATGCTACCGCAGTTGCAGTTGATCAAATGAATAAGCATCAAAATGGCAAGTTACTAATAGAAGCTACTATTTATGTGGAGAAAGATGGTCAAAAAGGCATTATTATCGGTAAAGGTGGTAAAATGCTCAAACAGATCGGTATTAATTCACGTAAAGAAATAGAGCATTTACTTGGTGAAAAAGTAAATCTACGCCTTTGGGTTAAAGTTCAACACAATTGGCGTTCAGATCCAAGCTTTTTGAAACTTATTGGCTACGACAAGAAGGAGCTTAGTTGATGGCACGTGAACTGAAAGAAGTTCAGGGCATCATTTTTAAAAGGCAAAAATATAAAGAAGCAGACTTATTAGCTAAGATCATGACTAAAGAAGATGGCATTATTACATTGATTGTGAAAGGGGCATTGAGACCAAAATCACAATTGAGTGCAGCGACATTGAATTTCTCAATGGGTACATATGTCATTTATACAAACGGTCATGGTTTAAGCAATCTGCGTACATATAAAGAAGTGAAGCAGTTTGACGGTTTGTACCGTGACTTGACGAAGAATGCTTACACTTCTTTTATTTTTGACTTAATTGATCACGCTTTTGTCGAATATCAACCTCTTGGTAAATATTATGACTTAGCGGTTTTTGCCCTGAAGAAGATTGATGCTGGTGTAGATAATGAAATGATTACGCAAATCGTACAGATGAAAATGTTAAGTGCTTTTGGAGTTGAGCCCGAATTGCGTCATTGCGTTATTTGTGGCAAGGAAAAAGGTACATTTGATTATTCGATTAAATTAGGCGGAATTATTTGCAGTGATCATTTTGCAGTAGTAAATAGTCGGCTGCATTTAATGCCTAAGCAGACTGCAGTATTGCGCACAATCGGACTTTTACCTATTAATCGGTTGGGCAATATTGAATTAAATGCTGAGACTAAAAAAGCAACTCGTAAAGCAATTGATCGTATCTATAGAGAAACAATCGATTTAAATCTGAAAACTAAAAAATTTTTAGATGAAATAAAGCTGTTTTAAAGTCTGGTTTTAACCTAATTCATGTGTTAAAATAAACACGTATTTGACGATGATGAGGATTTAAAAAAGTACTAATTTAGCGAGTGTCGATAGGTGGAAGGGCACATTAGGAAAAGGCACCTCTAGTCATATTCAATTAAGTGCAGGAAGAATACTTCCTGAATTAGGGTGGAACCGCGATAATATTTCGTCCCTATGCAAAATTTTGCATAGGCTTTTTTTATGGCCTAGCGCAGGAGGAGAATTAAGGAAAATGGCAGATAAGAAATTAAACATTCAAAATATGATCTTTAAGCTGGAACAATTCTGGTCCTCCAAAGGTTGTATGATTATGCCTTCATATGACGTTGAAAAGGGTGCAGGTACTATGAGTCCTTACACTTTTCTTCGTGCAGTTGGTCCAGAACCATGGGCAGCTTGTTATGTAGAGCCTTCTAGAAGACCTGCAGATGGTCGTTATGGTGAAAACCCTAACCGGTTATTCCAACACCACCAATTCCAAGTTGTTATTAAGCCAGCTCCTAAGGATATTCAACAATATTACTTAGACAGTTTGAAGGTTTTAGGTATCGATCCTTTGGAACACGATATTCGTTTCGTAGAAGACAACTGGGCTAATCCATCAATGGGTTGTGCCGGTGTTGGTTGGGAAGTATGGCTTGATGGTATGGAAGTTAGCCAATTTACTTACTTCCAAGTTGTTGGTGAATTAGATGTTAAGCCAACTATGAGTGAAATTACTTATGGTGTTGAAAGACTTGCATCATACATTCAAGACGTTAACAATGTCTTTGACCTTGAATGGGGCGACGGCGTACTTTACCGCGATATCTTTAAGCAACCCGAATATGAACATTCTAAGTATGCTTTTGAAGAATCAGATCAAGAACAACTTCTTAAATTCTTCGATATTTATGAATCAACTGCTAAGCGTTTACTTAGTCAAAATCTTGTACACCCAGCATACGACTATATCTTGAAGTGTTCACATACTTTCAACTTGCTTGATGCTCGTGGCGCTGTTTCAGTAACTGAACGTGCTGGTTACTTATCAAGAATTAGAAACTTGGCTCACGAAGTTGCTGTTAAGTTTGTCGAAGAACGTGAAAAGCGCGGCTTCCCATTACTTAAGAGTGCAGAAGATAAGAAAGCGGGGGTAGAAAATGGCTAAAGATTATTTATTTGAAATTGGTACTGAAGAAATGCCAGCTCACGTTGTTCCACGCAGCGTTAAGCAATTAGCTGACAGAACAAGAAAGTTTTTAAAAGAAAATGGCTTAAAGTTCAAAGATATCAAGACTTTTTCAACTCCACGTCGTTTAACTCTTTTGGTAGAAGACTTAGCTGAAAAGCAAGATGATATCGATGAAGTTAAAAAAGGTCCTGCAAAGAAGATTGCCCAAGATGCTGATGGTAATTGGACCAAGGCTGCACAAGGTTTTGCTCGCGGTCAAGGTATGACTACTGATGATATTTACTTCGAAGAACTTAAGGGTACTGAATATGCTTACGTTCACGTACAAAAAGAAGGTAAAAAAGCTAGCGATATCTTGCTTGGCATGAGCGATATTATTAAGGCAATGACTTTCCCAACTAAGATGCGTTGGGATTCAAATGATTTTGAATTTGTTCGTCCAATTCACTGGCTTGTATCATTATTTGGTAGCGATGTAATTCCTGTTAAGATTTTGGATATTACTGCAGGTCGTAAGACTCAAGGCCACCGCTTCTTAGGTGATTCTGTTGTCTTAGCTAATGCTGACGACTATGAAGACGCATTGAAGGATCAATACGTAATCGCTAATGCAGAAGAACGTAAAGACATGATTGTTAACCAAATGAACGAATTGGTTAAGAAGAATCATTGGCAAATTAAACCAGATAAAGATTTACTTGAAGAAGTTACTTACCTTGTTGAATATCCAACTGTTTTTGCTGGTTCATTCGATGAAAAGTACTTAAACATTCCTGATGAAGTTTTAATTACTTCAATGAAGGATAACCAAAGATACTTCGAAGTTTACGATGAAAATGGCAAGTTAATTAACCACTTTATCGCTGTTCGTAACGGTAACAAGGATTACCTTGACAACGTTATTTCTGGTAACGAGAAGGTATTGGTTGCTCGTCTAGACGATGCTCAATTCTTCTATGATGAAGACCGTAAGTATCCACTCAGCCACTTTGTTGATCGTCTTAAGAATGTTTCATTCCACGATAAGATTGGTTCAATGGCTGAAAAGATGCAACGTGTTCGCATGATTGGTGATTACCTTGCAAAGCGTTGGAATTTACCTGAAAATGTAGTTACTGATTTTGATCGTGCAAGTGAACTTTACAAGTTTGACTTAGTAACTCAAATGGTAGGTGAATTTGCAGAACTTCAAGGTGTAATGGGGATGCATTATGCTCGTCTTGCTGGCGAAGATGAAGAAGTTTCAGTTGCTATTAAAGAACACTACATGCCAGCTACAGCAGAAGGTCCACTTCCAGAAACTACAGTAGGTTCATTATTATCAGTTGCAGATAAGATTGATACTATCATTACCTTCTTTGGTGCAGGTATGATTCCTACATCATCTAATGACCCATATGCACTTCGTCGTTATGCTTATGGTATTGTTAGAATTTTGCTTAATGAAAAATGGTCACTTCCATTTAATGAAGTATTACCAGAAATCATTAACATGCTTGGTGGTGTAACTCCAGCTAAGCTTCCTAAGGGCGATGCTGAACAAGAAATAGCCGACTTTATTCGTGATCGTGTAAAGCAATACTTACAAAAGAATAAATTTAAGTATGATATTGTTGATGCTGTTCTTGCTTCAAGTCAACAAGATCCAAGTCAAATTTTAGCTGCCGCTAATGTATTGCAACTTCACCATGATGATGAAGAATTTAAACCAGTGGTAGAAAGTTTGACTAGAATTAACAACATTTTGAAGAAGGCTAAGTTCACTGGCAAGGTTGCTGTTGATGAAAGCTTATTTGTTGATAATAGTGAAAAAGAACTTTATGCTGGTGTTCAAAACTTACAAAATATTGACAGCTTAGCTGATTTGTACCAAGGATTTGTTCATTTACAACCAGTAATTGATCAATACTTCGAAGCTAATATGATTATGGATAAAGATGAAAAAGTTAAGAATAATCGTTTAGCTCAATTGTTTGCTATTAGTGAATTAGCTGATCGTTTAGGCGATTTGAGTAAGTTGGTTATTAAATAATTAGATAGAAAAGGTGTTTCATATGGCTGGACGAATTCCTGAAGATTTTATTGCGGAAGTTCGCAGTAACGTTAATATCGTGGATGTAATCAGCCAATACGTCTCACTTGAAAAGAAAGGCAAAGACTATATCGGTCTTTGCCCTTTTCATCAGGAAAAAACACCATCTTTTACGGTGAACGAGGAAAAACAGTTTTTTAAATGTTTTGGTTGCGGTAAGGGTGGCAATGTCTTTAAGTTTTTAATGTATAAAGACAATCTAACTTTTCCTGAAAGTGTTCAACGAGTTGCTGAATTTGCTCACATTGCAATGCCAGCTGATTATAATGCAAATGGTGGAACAAAATTAAGTCCCATTATGCGTATTAATAAGGACGCGGTAGACTTTTATCATCGTGTGTTGTTAACTACCAAAGCTGGTGAGCGGGGGATGCAATATGCAAAAAAACGTCAATTAGATTCTGATACACTTGAGCATTTTAAAATAGGCTATGCTCCTAAAGAAGATAATGTTTTAATAACTTATCTAAGAGGTAAGGGGTATAAGGATGACGAATTAGCGCAAAGTGGTTTATTTGTACAAACTCAGGACGGTCGATTATTTGATCGTTTCCGCGATCGCCTTATGTTTCCTTTAGAAGATGAAAATGGTCGTTCCATTGGATTTTCTGGACGTCGAATTTCAAATGATAAAACTGAAGCTAAGTATATGAATAGTCCGGAGACTGAAGTTTTTACTAAGTCTAAAGTTTTATTTCATTTTGCGGAAGCCAAAAAAGCGGCTCGTAGTGAAGATCATCTAGTTCTATATGAAGGGTATATGGATGTAATTGCTGCTTATAAAGCTGGAATCAAATCCGGTGTTGCTTCAATGGGGACTAGTTTGACTGATGATCAAGTTTACATGTTGCGTCGTGTAACTCCAAATATTATTGTCAATTATGATGGTGATAATCCGGGGGTTCACGCTGAAGAACGTGCAGCACGAATGTTTAGTAAAGACGGCAATTTTAATTTAGGAATTGTTGTCCTGCCAGAGAAGCTTGATCCAGATGAATATGTAAGAAAATATGGCGCTGAGAAGTATCGAGGAGAAATAAAGGGTGCTTTAACTCCTACAGATTTCTTTCTTAAGAGATTAGCTCAGAAATACAATTTAGATAATGATCGCGAAAAAATTACATATTTAAATGAAGCAGTTAAAGAAATTAGTCAGGTTAAAAACCCAGTTGAACAAGATATGTATCTGGAAAAATTATCTAGATCAGCTGGTGTATCGCTTAATTCTTTAAAAGCTAACTTAGCTCGTGAGCGGCGGAAAAATAATCGTGCTCGCAGTCATACTCGGACTCGTAATCGTGATTATTATGCTCAACAACCAAATGATTTAAATCTTGGTGATCCTGCTACGAGTGTAGACACATTGCCGATTCAGCAAACAGAAGTGCAAAAACATCCTAGTCAGTCACGTTTGCTTTATTTATTTATTCATTCGGCAAATGCTCAACAGTATTTACAGGAAGGTAAGTTTCATTTTCCTGATCAAGATTATGAAACTTTATCCCAGTTATGGCTAAAATTTGCTGCAACGCATGAGAATCCACAAATTGATAGTTTTTTAGATTTTATTCCTGAGCAACTTCAAGGTATAATAGTAGATGCTGAACTAGCACATATGCCGAAGGATTTTACAATTCAAGAAATTAATGAGCACGTGTTTGCACTTCAAAAGCGCAGCATTTATTCCCAGCTGAATGAGCTTCAAAATCAATTGCAGGATGCTAAGCGCAGAGAAGATGTTCAAAAAACAATAGAAGTTACTCAAAAAATTATTGAGTTGAAGAGAATCTTAGGTTAATTAAGGAGGCTTTTTAGTGGCAGAAAAAGAAACTACACAAAAACTATCTTTAGACAAGATGGTTAAGAAAGTCGTTAAGGACGTTAAAAAAGACAAGATAATCACAGAAAAAGATTTCACTGCTCGTCTGATTAAGCCATATAATTTGCAGGGTAAGGCTGTCGATCAACTAGTACAAGAGTTTGAAGATAACGGTATTAGTATTGTAGATGAGAATGGGGATCCATCACGACTAGCCTTAAAGAAACAAAAAGATGTTGAAAAGGCTGAATTAAAAGATATGTCTGCACCATCCAGCGTTCGAATGAACGATCCAGTGCGGATGTACCTGAAAGAAATTGGACGTGTACCTCTTCTTACTGCTGATCAAGAAATTGCACTTGCCAAAAGAATTGAAGAAGGGGACGAAGAAGCAAAGCAAGAATTGGCTGAAGCTAACCTTCGTTTGGTAGTTTCTATTGCTAAGCGTTATGTGGGACGTGGAATGTCATTTCTTGATTTGATTCAAGAAGGTAACATGGGGCTAATGAAAGCCGTAGATAAGTTTGATTATCGTCTTGGATTTAAGTTCTCTACTTATGCTACTTGGTGGATTAGACAAGCTATTACTCGTGCTATTGCAGATCAGGCTCGTACAATCAGAATTCCTGTCCACATGGTTGAAACGATCAACAAGTTGATTAGAATTCAACGTCAATTGTTACAAGACTTAGGTCGTGAACCAACTCCAGAAGAAATTGGTGCTGAAATGAATATGTCAACCAATAAGGTTCGTGATATTCTTAAAATTGCACAAGAGCCAGTTTCTCTTGAAACTCCTATTGGTGAAGAGGATGATTCACACTTAGGTGACTTCATTGAGGATAAGGATGCAACTAGTCCAGAACAACATGCTTCTTATGAGATGCTTAAGGAACAACTTGAACAAGTACTTGAAACTTTGACTGACCGTGAAGAAAATGTTTTACGTTTGCGTTTTGGTCTTGATGATGGCCGTACTCGTACTTTGGAAGAAGTGGGGAAGGTGTTTGGCGTTACTCGTGAACGTATTCGTCAAATTGAAGCTAAGGCTTTAAGAAAGCTTCGTCACCCAAGTCGTTCAAATCAATTGCGTGACTTTATGGATTAATTATCTAGATCTATAAAAAAGACGTTAAGCATTTGCTTAACGTCTTTTTTTGATTTGCTTTATTGTTTGCTGACTTTCCCTTTAGCGATATCATCTTCAATGATCTTCATTGGGTTGAGCCAAGTACCATTGTCTTTCCAGTAGTAGCGACATGGTACACCATGTTTATCAATGTATTTCTTGTCTGTCTTAGTTATTCCTAAGTGGATGTGAGAACCGGTTAAGCGACCGATCTTTTGGCCTAACTTAATCTTTTGGCCCTTCTTTACGTAAATATCTGTGATGCTGAGAAAACCTTCTTGATAGATTTCTACATAGCCATCATCAGAAATCACCCAAACATATAAGCCAAGGCCTGGAGCATACTTAACTTTATGAACTGTCCCAGCATGCACAGCATAAACAGTGGAGTGTCCTACTTCGCTGAAGCCGAAGTCGTAACCATCGTGGAAGTAACTCTTAGTAGGGTAGTAACGTCTAATTATGTCAGTTTCACCGAATTTTTGACCTGATTTAAATTTTATTTTCTTTTCGTAAAGGCGTTTAAAAGGATAACCCCAGGTAACCTTATGAACTACTTTTTTCTTCTTTTTAGGCTTTTTCTTTTTTACGACTTGAGTCTGAGGTCTATTGGCATTTAAATCAAAGTGCCAAAGCGGTACCGAAGCAAAAATAATAATTGCAATTAATGCAATAAAAAGAGATACTTTGCTTTCTGTTTTTTTCATCTAAAAAAGTTCATCTCGTTTTCCATCAAGCATATGTTCACTAACATTAGGATCGAAAAATACAGGTAAATCATGATCAAAATTATAAGCTAGCTTATGTTGCTGCAGCTCTTCTTTAGTCATCCAAGTTAAAGTCCCTTCGTCTGATGCCTTGACTGTCCCCTTAAATTTATCGGCAACATAGAAAAAGACTAAATAGCGTTCATGATTTTTATCATAGAACTGCTTTACTCCAACAAATTGGGGATGAGAAATGGTCAGTCCGGTTTCTTCTTTGATCTCTCGAACAACAGAATCATTAAAAGACTCATGTGGTTCAACGTGACCACCAGGGAAGGTAAGGCCTGGCCAAACTGGATCGTTGCGGTCCAAAACTAGAATTTTATCTCCATTTTTGATCATGCACATGTTAGTTAAAGTTACTGTCTCAGTTCTTTTCAATGCAAAAACCCACTTTCTTTGTACGATTATAGCAAAACATGACTAAAAACAACTACTAAATATGCTAAAATTTGATTAAACATACTCTTTATGGAGGATTAAATGAACTTAAGATTAAATACGCTGGCAAAAATGGTTGATCCGGACAGCAAAGTTGCAGACATTGGAACCGACCATGCTTATTTGCCAATTGAATTAGTTAAATCAGGAAAAATAAAATTTGCCATTGCAAGTGATGTAGCTGAAGGTCCGCTTGAAAATGCTAAAAGTGATATTGCAGAGGCAGGTTTAAGTAACCAAATTGAAACGCGTTTAGGCAATGGCTTGGAGACTATTACTCATCAAGATCAAGTAGATACTGTTGTTATTGCTGGTATGGGCGGTAAATTAATGGTAGATATCTTAGATACAGCTTGGAGTAAAGATTTTCAATTTAAGAATTTAGTGCTTGAGCCTAATATCGGTGAAGCAGGCGTACGTAATTGGTTAATGATGCATAATTATCAAATTGTAGCTGAAAAGTTAATTGCGGAAGCAGGCCACACTTATGAATTAATTAAGGCAAGATTAACTTCAGACAAGCATGATTTAACTGAAAAAGAGATTTTCTTTGGCCCATTTATCATGCGTGAAAAAAATCCAGTCTTTTATCAAAAGTGGCAAGGGCAATTGCAATATTATGAAAAATTGCTGCAAAATTTGAATAAAGCACGCAAGAAAGATGAAGACCGTATTAATGAAGTTGAACATAATATTCAACTGATTAAGGAGGAATTAAGCGATGACTAAAGTTAAAGATATAGTAGAACGCTTGAGACAAGATTTCCCAGAAGACATTGCTTCTAAGGGCGATCCTGTTGGCATGCAAATTGGTTCAATGGATGCTGATGTTACTAAAGTAATGACTACTTTAGATGTACGTCCGCAAGTAGTTGAAGAAGCTGTCAAAAAAGGTATTAATTTTATTGTTAGTCATCACCCAGTAATGTTTAGACCAGCTCGCAATTTGAACTTTGCCAATGCGCAAAATGCAATGTATGGCGAGATTATCAAAAATGGAATTACTGTTTATTCAATTCATACCAATTCTGATAAAGCTCAAAATGGTTCTGCCGATTGGCAGGCTGAAGAATTAGGATTAAAAGATGTAGAGCCATTTTGTTTAGATGATGATGGCATTGCAATGGGACGTAAAGGTAAGTTGCCTAAAACAATGTCAGCTTATGATTTTGCCTATTATGTTAAAGATAAAATGAACATTAAGATGGCTAGACTGATTACTGCAGATAATGAAAAACAAATTTCTACTGTTGGTTTTATTTGCGGTGATGGTGGTAAATATTGGACTAGCGCTTTAGATGATAATCTAGATGCCTTTATTACTGGTGACGTTTACTATCACGTAGGTCATGATATGATTTCATCAGGCTTAACAGTTGTTGACCCTGGTCATTATACTGAAAAATTGTTTAAATATAAGGTATATGATCGTCTCAAGAAATGGAACGAAGAAAATAATTGGAATGTTGGTGTTGAATTTTCGGAAGTTTCAACCAATCCATTTCAAGATTTATTTTAGGTAGAAAGAGGACAGAGTAAATGGAATACCCAAACTTATTGCCAAGATTTTTAAAGTATGTAAAAGTAAATTCACGTTCAGATGAACATTCTGACCGTTTTCCTTCAACTGAAAGAGAAGAAAACTTCCAAAAGAACGTCATTATGAAGGATCTTGAAGACTTAGGTTTAAGTGACATTCATTACAACCAAAAAGCAGGTAGTGTAATTGCTGAAATTCCTTCAAACGTTGACTATGATGTTCCAGTAATGGGCTTTTTAGCACACAGTGATACTGCTGACTTTAATTCAGAAAATGTTAAGCCACAAATTCATGAAAATTATGATGGTAAAAGCAAGATTCAATTAGGTGACTCAGATTTTTATCTTGATCCTAAGGTCTTCCCACACTTGAAGAATTACAAGGGTCAAACTATTATTACTGCCTCAGGCGATACCTTGCTTGGTGGGGACGACAAGTGTGGTGTTTCTGAATTAATGACTTTTGCGGAATACTTAATGAATCATCCAGAAGTTAAGCACGGTAAAATTCGTTTGGCATTTACTCCTGATGAAGAAATTGGTACCGGTGCAGAACATTTTGACGTAAAAGATTTCGGAGCCGATTTTGCCTTTACTGTTGATGGTGAAGCACCAGGTAAGTTGGACTGGGGAACTTTCTCTGCTGCTCAATTTAGTCTTGATATTCAAGGGGTTAACGTTCACCCAGCTGTAGCTAAAGGTCAAATGATTAACGCTGTGCAAGTCGGAATTGATTTTCATAATCAGTTACCTGAACACGATCGTCCAGAACACACCGATGGTCGTGAAGGTTTCTTCCATTTGTTGAGTTTTAATGGTACTGTTGATAACGCTCATCTGGATTACATTATTCGTGACTTTGAACGTGATGGACTTGAAGACCGTAAGAATTTGGTTAAGTCAATCGTTAAAAAGATGAACGATGAATTTGGCGTTGAACGTATTAAGCTTCAAATGAATGATCAATACTACAATATGGCTGATGAATTGAAGAAGCACATGGATATTGTGGATTTAGCTAGGGATGCATACAAGGCAGAAGGCTTAGAAGTTAATGAAGATCCAGTTCGTGGTGGTACAGACGGCTCTCAATTAACTTACATGGGTTTGCCATGTCCTAATATTTTTGCCGGTGAAGAAAACATGCATGGCCGCTACGAATATACTGTGCTTGAATCAATGTATAAAGCGGTCGATGTCATGATTAAGATGGCAGAATTAAATGCGGAAAGAGCTAAGTAGTGAAACTATTTTAGTCATAATCATTTAAAATATATACTTTTAAACAACATGAAATCATTGATAAACCAATGAATTGTTTTGAACTTTATCTTATAAAAATAATTCACTGCTATTATTAAAAGCTTATACATCCTTTATTAATAGGATGTATAAGCTTTTTTTATTATTTTTCTAAATTGTGAAACAAATTTAATGCTTGCAAAAAGGCAAAAAGATAGTTATATTATGAGTGTAATAGATATGTAATACAGCTAAAAACAGAAGGTGAGTGAATGGAATTTAAAGATAATATTCCCATTTATCTTCAAATTGAACAATATTTATATCGTCAAATTGCTTTGGGGAAGATGAAAGCAGGAGAGAAAATCCCATCTGTAAGAAAGTTAGCACTTGAATTGACAGTTAACGTTAATACAGTTCAACGTGCTTTGCAACAGATGAACGATCAAGGCATTCTTTACACTAAGAGAGGCGAAGGTAATTTTGTTACTGAAGATATAGAATTATTAGCCAAAACTAAGCAAACATTGATTGATAATCAATTAGATGAGTTTGTTCAGAATATGGCTAAGTTAGGTGTTGAAAGAGATAGTTTAGTGACAGTTTTGGAAAAGTATTTAAAGGAAAGTGAGGAGTAAAATGTCAGATTTATTACAGGTCAAAGATTTATCTTATAAAAAGAATCAGAAGATGATTTTAAAAGATGTAAATTTAAATCTATCTTCAGGTAAAATCGTTGCTTTATTAGGTGAAAATGGTGCTGGTAAGACGACTCTGATGCGAATTATTGCCGGCGTCGCAAAGAATTATCGCGGTGAAGTCAATCTTGAAGGTTCAACTAAAGAAGCCGAGAGAAAGGCTAAATTGTCCTTTACTGATGGCTTAACTGGTTTCAGTGACTCCACTAAGATTAAGGACGTGGTTAAGTTTTATGCCATCATTTTTCAAGATTTTGATGAAAATGAATTTATTGAATTACGTAAGTTCATGAAGCTTGATCCAGAAATGAAACTCAGTCAATTATCACGTGGTATGAGAGAAAAGTTGATTATTGCATTGACCTTTGCACGCAAAGCTGATTTGTACTTACTTGATGAACCTTTTGGTGGAATTGATGCGATGGCACGTAAGAAGATCATCAACTCTATTATTCTTTGGAAAGAAGAAAAGGCCACAATTTTAATTTCAGATCACTTTGTCAACGAAATTTCATCATTGCTTGATGAAGTAGTTGTTGTAAAAGATCATACAGTTCTAGAACATAAATCAGCTGATGATATCCGTCAAAATCATAAGAGCATTGAAGAATACTATGAAAGTTTTTATGCAGATGAGGATGATGAATAATGACTAGTTTCAATACTTTGTTCAACAGGATGTTTCAAGAAAAAAGTAGGGCAGTTTATCTAATTTATTTGATTCAAGCATTTTCAAGTTTGTGCTTTTCGCTTTGGATGATTTTTTCCATGAGAGGCGAACCCAATGTCATGATGATTAATGGTCATCGTGAGGTAACTAACCATTTGATTGCTTACTTATTGATCTTTGGCGTCATGATGTTTATCACATCATTTTTTGCAAACTTTGTCTACTGGATTATTTCATCCGTTAAGAATGAAAAGATTAACCGTAGTCAAACTTGGCGACTGATTCCTATTAATGATACTGAATTTTTGCTAAGTAATTTTGGGACTGCTTTTATTTCTTATCTGTGGTTAATCATCTTGGAAGGAATTACCGTAGCAGTTACTTGTTTACCTGTCTTAACGGTGAATGAAGTTAGAAAGAATTTGTCTGGTTTCTTTGAGGAAAGTCACCGCTTAGCTGTACAAGACTGGTGGAGTCTGCTTGGAGCTTTAGTTTTAGTAATATTACTCGGTTATGCTTGGTATGCCATTGTTAGCCTTATTAACTTAAGCAGCCGTAGTGTGATGGACTTTTTGCCTAACGGTTCTAGCAAATTTATTATGTTTATCGTTAGAGTAGTAATTATTATTGCGATTATTTGGTTATTAAGTAAAGCAACTACAGTTGTTTTTGGTGCAATTAGTAATTTTATTCCATTCTTAGCTGATGGTAATAATGATTTGCAAATGAGTGGTACATTAGTAGCATTTTTACTCTTTGATGTGGTAGTAACCTTGATTGATATTTTGCTCTTGAACAAATTTGTCGAAGCAAAGCAAAATTAAGGAGGTACTTATGACTAGTTTTTCAGCCTTATTTAGGCAAATGTTTGTCCAGAAACGACGCTATGCTCATCTAGTATTATTGGTACAAACCTTTGCAGTGATTTTTATTTTTTTAATGGATCTGATCACTAGCAACAATTTTGCTAAAGGCTATTTGGTGTTTGGTCAAGGTTCACATCCTAGGTTTTGGGATGTTATTTTGGCCTTAGGAATAATGACTACTGCTATAGGTGATGTTGTTTTTCTTGGCTTACTTTGCTGGCAAAATGAAAAGATTAATTTGAGTCAGACTTGGCAGTTGATACCAGTATCAAGTATTAAGCTTTGGTGGATCAATATTTTTACCAGTTTGGTTGAATGCGCATATATCTTTGTCATTCAAGTTGTGCTGGGGATCATTGTCTTTGTAATTGATTGCCTTAGCTATGGCTATAATATAGTCAAAATTTTCAATCAAACCTCCGGCTTCAATTCATGGTCTGATTATGCAGGCTTTTTTGAATTGATCTTTTGGCTAATTGGATTGGTTTTAATCATCTTTTGTTTTGTTAGTTTTGCCAATTTTTTGACCAGAACTATTACAGATCAATTACTTGGTAAGAACTCAACTGTGATCAAGATTTTTGTTATGGCAATCTTGGTAATCGTAGGTGTCACCATTGCCTTTAGAATTAATGATCAAATAACTACGATGTATATCAATCATATGATGAAAAATCGAGCATACAGTGGTGATACATTCCCAATGATTACTATTGAATACTTTGTTGGTTCACTAATTTTAGGGATAGTTAACTCTTACTTAGTACAAAAATTCGTTGAACCCAAGATAAGATAGGAAAGTGAGAAACTTGACTAGTTTTTGGAATTTATTTAAACAGATGTGGTCACAAAAACAGCGTTATATTTATTTGCTGTTTGTAGTTAACATTTTTACAGTCATTTTTATGACCGTATTGAGAATAACCATGCCCAGTAACTTTTCAGTTAATTCAGGTTTAACAGGATACTGGGAAGATACTTACATGTGGCTGACCATCTATTTTGACATTGCCTTTTGTGCAGTGACCTGCTGGCAAAATGAAAAGATTAACTTGAGTCAGAGCTGGCATTTAGTAGCTGCTGATGAAAGAAAGACTTATCTAGCCAATGTGTCTACAAGCATGGTTGCCTGTGCTTTGTTCTTTTTCTTGCAACAAATTATTAATGGGATCTTGTTGCTGCCAGGTTACGGATTAAACAGTTTTATTCAAGTCTATCGAGATTTTCAGCTTTGGCCAGCACACTATGATTTAATGAGAGATGTTTTATTACATTGGCTCTTTATCATTATGATCATTTTACTTATTTATCTTTTTGTTAGTTTTGCTAACTTTGCTTCAAGGATGATCACAGATTTTCTTCCATTTAAGAGCACGTTGTGGATTAGATTACTAGTAATCGCAATCTTAGTAGTTGTTGCTGTGTATTCAGGCTTAATTATTTTCTCTCATTTAGAAACTTTGATCGATATTAAGCGCATGTCGCCTCACGCTAATATAATTTGGCAGTATGATCCAATGTGGTTGGACACATTGATTTTATTTATTGTTAATCTTATATTTGACAGTATTGATCTCTGGTTTGTTCATAGCTTTGTGGAACCTAAAATCGCAAATTATTAAAAAAGCAGTCATCATTAAGATGGTTGTTTTTCTTGTTATAATGATTTTGAGGTAAAGTTATGAAAGAAGAATCATTATTTTCTTTAGCAAATCAAAATAAAAATACGCCATTGGCAGACCGCGTGCGTCCACAATCCTTAGCAGATTTCGTTGGTCAAGATGATTTAATCGGTCCAGATAAGATCTTGCGTGAATTAATTGAGAAGGATGAGGTGCCCTCATTAATTCTATGGGGACCACCTGGCACAGGCAAGACAACTCTTGCTGAAATCATCGCTAAACGCACGAAGGCGCATTTTATTACCTTTAGTGCGGTTGCTTCTTCAATCAAAGATATTCGGAAAATTATGGAAGAGGCAGAGCAAAATCGCCAATTTGGTGAGAGGACAATTGTATTTATTGATGAAATTCACCGTTTTAATAAAGCTCAACAGGATGCTTTTTTGCCGTTTGTGGAGCAGGGGAGTATCACATTGATTGGTGCTACAACCGAAAATCCTTCTTTTGAAGTAAATTCGGCGCTTTTAAGTAGAGCGAAGGTATTCGTGTTGCACTCTTTGACTACCGATAATATCATTCAACTTTTAAAACAAGCGTTAAAGAATCCAAATGCTTTTCCTGAATTTAATATAAAAATCTCAGATGAGGCTTTACGTAAGATTGCAATCTTTGGTGATGGGGATGCACGTAGCAGTCTAAATACTCTTGAAATAGCCGTTTTGAATGGTAAAAAATCTGGTAAGACTGTTGTAGTTGATGATGATATTTTAAGTCAGTTAATTGATACTAAATCTTTACGTTATGACAAACATGGTGAAGAACACTATAATTTAATTTCAGCTTTGCATAAATCAATGCGTAACAGTGATGTTGATGCAGCTGTTTACTGGGTTAACCGTATGATTGAGGGCGGAGAGGATCCTTTATATATTGCTAGAAGACTAGTTCGTTTTGCTAGTGAAGATGTGGGTTTAGCAGATACCAATAGTTTAAATGTCGCAATTAATACTTTTCAAGCATGTAAATACATCGGTTTGCCAGAATGTGGAGTTCATTTAACAGAATGTGTGATTTACTTGGCCTCTACACCAAAATCTAATTCAGTTTATGTAGCACAAGAAAAGGCAAAGAAATTAATTAAGAAGACAGGGAATCTCCCAGTTCCATTGCAGATTAGGAATGCACCAACTAAGTTGATGAAGGATTTGCATTATGGTGAAGATTATCAATATGCTCAAGACAGTCCGGATAAATTGACCAATATGAAAACTATACCGCCAGAGATAGAAGACGAGGTATTCTATCATCCTAGTGATCAGGGAAATGAGATTCGATTTAAGAAGAGGCTAGCTCAAATTAAGGCTTGGCATGAAAAACACGGATAAAAAAGGCTTCACTCAAATTAAGAGTGAAGCCCTTTTTATGATTACTAATTAAGCATTAGCAGACATATAGTCATAAAGTTGATTAATTTCTTCGTTGGTGAATTCCCCATCACCAGTTTTCATTGCATGCACCTTTTCAACAGATAGGTGACTAGCAAAAGCTAAATCAGTATCATTAACATGGTGTTTAACTTGAAAATCAATAATTGCGTTCGATAATTCTTCTTGTTGCTCATTCATAATAATCTCTCCTTACACTTTAATTTTAATCAAATTATATACAAAATAAAACTTTTAAATAATTAAAATGTTTTCCACTGAGTAAATGGCCAGTAGCGGAAGACAACTTTCCCAATAAGTGCACTCCGTTTAACAAAGCCAAAGTAACGAGAATCTTTAGAAACATCTCTATGATCACCCATGACGAAGTAGTGATTCTTAGGTACTTTTTCTTTTAATGTGAAATTGTTAGTATATAGTTCTCCTAAACGATGAGCTTGCTTTTCATACTTGTTATTCAAATATGGTTCAGCGATTTGCTTACCGTTAATGTAAAGCTTATCATTTTTTGAAGTAACCATATCGCCAGGTGTGCCAATTACACGCTTGATATATAAAGCGCCTTTTTGATCAGGAGCTTTTAAAATCACAATATCATTGCGCTTAGGCGTAAAATGACGAACGGCAATTAAACGATCACCATTTTCAAATGTTGGCTGCATTGAGGGGCCAGAAACTGTTTCATTTGAAAGGAAAAAGCTAAATACAAAATAGTAAATCCCCATCAAAATCGCAAACATAATGATTATATCGAGAACAAAATGACCTATGCTTTCTTCGTCTTCATTTTTCTTCTTAGTTTTTTCTCCCATAAACAATCTCCTTTTATTTGCTATTTTTATTATAACTGATTTCTATGACTTTGAATGGTAAAATCATTAGGTAAGGTAGGAAGATATGACGAATTATTTGCACAAATTAACTATGTTAGATGATGAAATTAATCATCCTCTGATACATAGTCAAGTAGAAGAAATAAAACAAATTGATCATTACGTTGGTAATGGTAAGCCGTTAAAAGCCGCACCAGATAAATTGGGATTATTACCAGATCAATTTGAAGATGTTTTAAAAGAAATCGGAAATAATCAAAAAAGAAAATTAACCGATATTAATAACTTATTTAATAATTTTCGGCAATACTTATCTTTGAAATATGGCATTTGGTCAATAGCCAATTTAAAAACGGCAGCTTTGATAAAAGATAAGATGCAGATTGATACTGCTTTGGAAATTATGGCTGGCAATGCTTATTGGTCAAGTACACTAGCAAATGTTGGAATTCAAACAATAAGTACGGATTCCTTAGAATGGGCTAAGACTTCATCAACAGGTGCGGAGCCATTTCATCCAGTTATTAATTTAGAAGCAGCGCAAGCAATAAAAAAGTATTCCGATGTGGATTTGATTCTTTGCTCTTGGTCACCCAATTTCGGTCAAAGTGATCTTGCGGCAATTGATGCATGGCAAAAATATAGTAATGCAAAGCATTTTATCTTCATTGGTGAAGAAGATGGGGCAACTAATTCGCCAGAATTCTGGCAACGTAATTGGTTTAAACATACAGCAGCTTTGAATGAAATTAATAGTTCATTTCAAAGTTTTGATTTTATTGATGAACGGATATTTGAGATAGATAATGAATTTTAAAAGAATTTTTTTACTTTTAGTACCGTTAATTATGTTTTTGGGAATAGGCACCATGATTTCTAATATTCAATCTGATTATGCAGATGAAGTATTAGAAGCCCATGGGCTGACTAACAATACACGCTATTTTAGAACAGATAGCGATGAAAGCATTAGTTCTTTTTTACGTTACCTAAATAAGAACTATAAAAATCATCAGATTCAATTACACTTCGATAGTAATTATGAAAAAAAGCAAGTCTTAGTCTGGAGTAATCATGTGGTAAAAAGTTTGCCGACAGAAACAGGACGCTATTTTTCTCCAGATGATTTTGAAGGGAAAGTCTCATTTGCCGTATTAGGTCCTACCGCTAAGATCAATGTTTTAGAAGCACAAAATAATAAATATGTTGTTTTAGGGCGAAATTATTATTCTGTAATTGGCACGTTTAAAAATTATCCTCAAGTTGAAATGGATAAATATTATCTGAGCACAGGAGTAAATCAGCCTACAGCACGAGATCAGTTAAGAAATTATAGGATAGTGATTGATAGTACTCCGTATGTAATTAGTAAGATAGCTAAACATTATCACGCTAAGCTTCATATTCCTTCATTTGTACAGGAACATCACCGTGACCGCTTGTCAGTATTGCCTAATATTTTAATGTTAATAACTTGCATGATACTAGGTGTGGTAACTAATATAGTACTTGCAATTTTAATGATGCGACAAGCTAAATTAACCCACCTTCATGGCGATTTATTCCGCAATTGGGTAATTAATCGTAGTGCTCGTACTTTAATGGTAGAAGGCGTTTGTGGACTTTTAGCATATATCTTTTTAAGATGGCATGCATTTTATTCAGTGGCTAGTGTGTTGAGCATAGTTTTACTTATGGCATGGCTAATGAATGTAGTGGCATTTTGTATCACGTTATATCACTTAATAAGAAAGGATAAAAAAGTTGTTAAAGCTACCCGTTGAATTTAAAGAAAAATACGAAAAATTATTAGGCGATAAAGAAGCGACAGCACTTTTTACGGCAATGAATGAAGAAAGCAAAAAGGCTTTTAGAATTAATACGTTAAAGAATCCGATCAAATTATCTTATGACTTAAATAAACCAATTCCTGATCTTAGGGATGCATATTATGGCGAAATAAGCGGTGAAGATCCTGAATGGGTAAGTGGATACGTTTATTCGCAAGATCCTGCTGCGATGTTTCCTGCTGCGTTGAGCGGTGTTAAGCCTGGAGACAGGGTATTAGATCTTTGTGCTGCTCCTGGTGGGAAAACAACTGAATTAGGAGAGCAGCTAGAAAACGAAGGACTGTTAGTTGCTAATGAAATCTCAGGTACTAGAGCTAAAGCCTTGAGAGAAAATATTGAGCGTTGGGGAATAAGCAATGCACTGATTACTAATGAAAGTCCAGAAGCATTATCACCAGTTTTTCCAGGATTTTTTGACGTAATTTTAGTTGATGCTCCATGTAGTGGGGAAGGGATGTTTAGAAAGAATCCTGAAGCAATTGATTATTGGTCTCAAGATTATGTTTTGACATGTCAAAGAAGACAAAAAGATATCTTGAACGAAGCAGTTAAGATGCTCAAGCCAAATGGACGCTTGATCTATTCGACTTGTACGTTTGCTCCAGAAGAAGATGAACAAATTGTTAGCTGGTTAGTTAATGAACACGATTTTAGTATTTTAGATACTGGAATCAAAGATGAAAGAATAAGTCTAGGTCATCCTGAGTGGAGTGATAATAATCCAGAATTAACCAAAACGCTTAGATTTTGGCCACAAGATGGAGTCGGTGAAGGTCAGTTTGCTGCTGTATTGCAGAAAAATGGTGGCAATGTAGAAGTTGTAACCAAAAAGAGTAAAAAGAAAAAGCAAAAAAAGAATCCATTGCGTTTGACTAAGAACGAACAAGAACTAGTTGCAGAGGTGATTAATCAATTTAATTTGCCTACTAGTTTGAGTGATTGGTCTAAAAAGGCAATGGTTAGAAATGATCATGTCTTTATTCCTGCGATTGTTTTACCTGAAAAGACTAAGCTGCACATTGTTAATAATGGTGTCGAATTAGGAATTCTAAAGAAAAAGAGATTCGAACCGGGTCATCAACTTGCAGAAGTATTAGGTCAATTGGAGCAGACATGTGTAGTTGATTTGGCAACCTTGGATGATTACCAAAAGTACTTACATGGAGAAACGATTAAGGTCCAAAGTGATTTGCGTGGTTTTGTGCTGGTTAGTTATAGTCAAATGATTTTTAGTTTTGGCAAAATTACTGGTAATGGAATTTTGAAAAATTTCTATCCTAAAGGACTTAGAAAATAATCGCGGCAGTTGCGGCTATAAAAGAAATTTTTCGACTGTTTCTCAATCTTCGGCTTGGACCGTAAGAAAAAGAACTAAATAAATATTAAAAGGATTAAGCATTAGATCCGGGGATCAGGAATGCTTAATCCTTTTTCTTTTCTACAATAAAAATAAAAGTAAGAAAGATATAGAGGCCAAAGTAATAAAAATTATGTAAAATAAAAGCACTAGATTGTCTAGTGCTTTTTTGATATTAAATTAATTGATCTATTTGGTTCTTTAGTTGTAGATCATAGTATTTTTTTATTTGGGGTAGGGATGCCAAATCGTTTTTACCATAAATCGCAATTAAAGCAGCTAATTCATCTTTCCAATCGCTGATTAAGGTTTGAAGTCCCTCAAAACCATTCTTGTTGAACTCCTGCAAGAATACATTAGAAATACCAACAAATTGTCCACCTAAAGCTAGCCCTTTTAAAATATCTAGCGGGTTACATACACCACCTGAAACAATAAAATTAACGTTTTCTTTTTGTGCCATTAAGGCTGAAACAACAGTAGGTAATCCGATGTCTTCTAGATAAGAAACATCCCGTGAATTACGTGCATTTTCAATTTGAGCGAAATTTGTTCCCCCAGCACCTGCAATGTCAAAGTACTTAATGCCATTTTCTTTAAGCAGGTGAATGCTGTTTTGATCAAGACCAAATCCTACTTCCTTAATAATCACGGGGATGGAAATTTGATCGAGGATATTCTTGATTTTATTGAGCCAAATAAAGTCACGATCACCTTCTGGCATTGCAATTTCTTGGACTGTATTAAGGTGAATCTGTAATGCATCAGCTTGCAATTCATTTATTGTTTGTTTAATCGCACTAATGGGAGTTTCTGGATTAACATTGACAATTAAAACGCCATTTGGATCTTCATTGCGAGCAACATAAAAACTTTCTAATTGATCCTTTTCCTTAGCTAAAATGCTAGCAGAACCAAGAGCTAGAGCAATCTTTTCTTGATGTGCGATCTTTCCCAGAGCCTGATTAATTATTAAGGATTGCTTTGATCCACCTGTCATTGCATTGATAAAAAAAGGAGCAGAAACGCTTTTATTAAACATTTCTGTTGCCAAAACAGATTGATCAACCTTACTTTCTGGTAGAGCAGGGCGTAACAGATGCATTTGATCAAAACTATTATATTTTTCTTTATTAAAAAACATCTGAGCTAATTTCAGATGTTCTTCTTTTCTTTCAGATCTAATTGACATATTTTTCTCCAATTAGTGAGCAAGGCTAATTTGGTGAACTCTAAAGTTCAAAGGCAGAATACCATTACGACGCCATTCATTCTCTAAGGCATCAACGTCAGTATCTGCATCAGTGATTACAATTCCGCAATCACCATTACCAGCCCCAGAAGTTTTTGCGGCACCACCAAAGTCTTCAGCAATTTTGATTAATTGAGTCAAACGTGGAATTTCAATGGCAATTTGGTTAATTTTAGCAAAATGTTGTAATAAATGACGATTAACACGAATTTGCTTCTTTATTAATGGAATATCATTTGCCTCAAAGCCGGCAATCATCTTTAATACGCATTCTCTAGAAGCAGCTAAGAAGTTTTTGTATTCCATATTTAAAGCTGCCTTATTAGCGTTGGTTTCATCAACTAAACGAGAAGTTGATGCTGGCTTTTGACTCCAACCAATCATTAATTTCATATCGTGAGGTGGGGTTAGCAACTCAATCTTAAGTCCTGGCCAAGCTTCATTTACGACTTCTGATAAGGTTTTATTAGCTAATTCATATTGTAGCCATTTTTTATCAAAAGTTTGGTAGGCTAGCCAACCACCATAAACACTAGCTGCAATGTCACCAGCAGAACCATTACCTTGGACAGAATAATGGGAAATGGCAGATAATTTATATACTAGTTCATTGCTCATTTTGACACCATAGAAGTGTAAAATAGCTTTAACCGTAGCTACAGTGACAGCGGCACTTGAACCTAAACCATACTTTTTACCATCAGCAGAATCTAGATCCGAATTAACATGCAGATCGTAGACTTTCATCTTAATGTTTTGTTCAATACAATATTGTTCTGTGTAAGAAATTGCAGATAAAATGTATTCAAATGGGTTATCACGATTATCGATTACCATCTTAGAACCTTGACGGATCCAGTGAATAGAATCTTGTGAATATTGTTTAGAGTGGATTAAGCCCGTAGAAGTCTTGCTTTTAGTAATTGAAACATGTACAAATTGATTTACGGCAACTAAAACAGCAGGACAGTTTTGTTCTAAAACGGCGTATTCTCCAGCGATATATAATTTTCCGGGTGCTTTTTCTGTTATCAAAAGAATTAAATCCTCGAATCTAATTAACTTTCTATTACAACGATTAATCCAAGTAGGTAATACCAGGACCAAAATTTGCAATCACTATATTAACATTATTAAATACTGACTTAAAGCGTTCAACAATTTCTTTGCTATTTCTTAACCGGCAAAGAACTTTAATGTTTGGACCAGCATCTATAGTATAGTAGCATTCAATTCCTTCTTTGCGAAGATCTTCAACTAATTTAATGGCGCGAATTGTATCTGGTTCAAAGTACGTAAATTCAGGTTGAGCGGTTAAATTGATGGCATGCATTTCATTAGCATTTAATTCTGCTAGTTCACCTAATGCGGTAAAGTCATTATTTTTAATGGACGTAATCATTTGCTTTAGTTCACTTTCATTGCGTTCAAGCCAAGGCTTAAAGAAAGGAGAAGATTGTGCTTCTTTCATGCCGCTAGTAGAAGAAATCTTCTTTTGCTTAGTGTTTAATTCTACAGCCAAAAGGTGTAGATCCATTTGAGGATGTTCATCTAAAGCATATGCATAAGAACTTTCGTCGGAATCTCCCTTTTGCCAAACCGAGAACCCACCAAAAATAGAGCGACATGCAGAACCAGAACCGCTTCGTGCTAAACGTGACAACTCTTTTTTGTCAACTTGGATATTATAGCATTGGCAAAAAGCAGCTGCCAATGCGGCGAAGGCTGAACTAGAAGAGGCGAGTCCAGCAGAGGTTGGAACATGATTAACAGATTTAACGATTAAGTTGTCATGAAAACCAAATTTATTTTGAAGTTTGGCCAAATATGAAAAAACTCGTTGGCTTTGTTTAGAATCTTGCTTTTTTCCATTTAAATAAAAAGCAGGATCATCGTTTGTCTTTTCGATTGTAGTATCGGTATAAAAAGCATCTAGCGTCATTGAGAGACTAGACATTAAGGGAAGTCTTAATTCCGCATTTGCTTTACCCCAATATTTAATTAAAGCGATATTTGTATGAGCACGTACTATTTTTGACATTAAATTTTCTCCACCCAGTAGTTACTAATTAGATCTTGACATTTATCCGCAATGTTTTTGGCGATTTCTTGGTTCTCGCATAGAGCAATAGTAATTCCGCCTAAGCCACCACCAGATAATTTGAAGCCAAGGGCACCATTATCTAGAGCAATTTTTTGTAATTGATCAATTTTGGTAGTTGAAATATTAAAAGAATGCAAAATCGTTTGTGCTTCATTAAAAATATTACCTACAGTTTTGATATCATGATCAATCCAGGCTTTTTTTGTCAGATCAGCTAATTCGCCTAAGCGTTTCATATTAACATTTGCCTCTTTTGATTCACTTAGAAGTTGACTTACTTGAGTAACAGCCTTCTTAGTATTGCCTAATTCTCCAGTGTCCATAATTAAAAGGGTAGCACCTAATTCAGCTTGTAAAACTTTGGGTCCCATTTTTTTGTTAAAAAATACTAAGTAGTTGGAATTAACTGTAGCGGCATCAAGACCAGAAGCCTTGCCGTGATTAATCATTTCTGCCTGATTGGTAACTGCCATAATTTCAGATTCAGATAAATTTAAAGAAAAGAATTCGTTTAAAGCCTTTGTAGTACCTAGAGCAACTGTAGCGCTGGAGCCAAATCCTCGTTCCATAGGGATTTCTCCAGTATATGTGATCTTTAATGGCTCATCGTTGTTTGCCTTTTTTTGCATAGCTTTGACAACATACTTCAGACCATCATATTCACTCGGAGCATCATAAAAAGAGCCATGGTAGCGTGCAGTATCCATCCACATTTTAGAATTGTTTTCGACAGTAGTTTTAATATGCAAAGCTTTGATAGGCATCGCTAAAGCATCATAGCCGTAAACAACAGAATGTTCACCAATAATAATTACTTTCCCATGAGCTAAAAAACTAGTTTTCATTTTTTAATCATCCTTAAAATAGATTTAATAAAAGATATCAACCTTGCTATGATAAAATAATAAACAAGGAAGTGCGAACAAATGATCAAAATTTTAACAGGACGACAAACTGACCCATTACAAGAAAAAATTCTGGCCTCAGCAATTGAAAATTATCAAAAGCACCCAGAAAACAAAACTTTTATCATCGTTCCTAATCATATTAAGTTTACCACAGAAGTTAGAGCGATTAATAAACTTGCATCTAAGAAAAAGCAAACGGAGACAGCAGTCAAAAATCTGTACGTGTTATCGTTCTCGCGTTTAGCGTGGTTTTTCTTAAAAGATGCTGAACAGGGATTGCCTACACAATTAGATGATGCTGCTAGTGCGATGTTGCTAACCCATATTATTGAGGAAAAGCAAGACGAGCTGATTATCTTTGAACAGAGTAATTCAGGGATGGTACGTCAACTTTATAATACGATTTTACAAGTGTATGACGGCAATTTGGATTTGGATAACATAGATGAAACTAATTTAGATCAAGAAACTAAAAGTAAAATTCATGATTTACGGATTATTTATAATGCTTTTATTGAGGAAATAGCGGGCAAATTTTCAACTAAAAACGAAGTACAAGTACAGTTGAATGAAATTTTAGCTAAAAATTCTGATTTAAAACATGTTAGTTTTTATTTCTGTGATTTCTCTCATTTTTCTCTGCAGGAAATGTTAACTATTCAAATCTTAATGAGAAAAGCTAAAGATGTAACACTGGCTTTTAAAACGAGACTAGGAAATATCAATCCTAAAGCCGAAGAAGGAGATTATGATTACGTCATTCAACAAACTATCCAGCGATTAGTTTCGTTTTTGCAAGAGAGAGATATGGATTATGTAGCAAATGAATTTCCGATTGCTGCTGAGCCTACTTCACGTGAAATCCTAAACAGCCTTTGGACAGAAACGATTCCTAAAGTTGATGAATTAAATCAAGTACAACTTGTTAAAGCTGATTCTCGGTATGCGGAAGCATATTTTGTTGCGCGGACAATTTATCAACAAGTGGCTCTGAATAATTATCGCTACCGTGATTTTCTGATTTTGGCACCAGATTTGAAAGAATATGAGACATATTTAACGCCAATTTTGCGGCAAAATAATATTCCTTTCTTTAATGATTTGCAGCAGGAAATGAAATATCACCCTCTAGTTGTATTGATTGAAAATCTGTTCAATTTACGTGACTTAAAGGATAGTCCATTTCAGACGCAGAGTATGCTTGCCATATTAAAGACGCATTTGCTCATCCCATCTTGGTATAAAGAAGAAGCTGAGTATATTCATGATGTAGATGAATTAGAAAATTTTGTTTTAGCTCACGGAATTAATCATAATTTGTGGAAAAAACATTTTGCAGATTTTGTAAGTGCAGAAGTTATCAGATTAGATAAAATTGATGAAGAAGTGGTCAAAATTGATCGATTACGTGGTTATTTGGTAGATAAAGTTACAAATTTGTTTACTAAATTAGAGCAAGAAAAGGATAGTCAAAAAGCTCTAACCATATTCTTTGATTTTTTGACTAAGAACGGAATTGCTGAGCGTTTAGAACAATGGCGCGATGATGCGAATGAATCTGGTGATTTGCAACAAGCACAGCAACCTGAACAATTATGGGACTTGCTGATTCAATTATTGAAAGATTATCTGGCAATTAACCCAGAGCAATTTGATTTAGATGAATTTTTTAATATGATGATTAGCGCATTCAAGGAAGCTACTTTCTCGCAAATCCCTTCAACTCTTGATGCTGTCAACTTATCAGAAATGGGAATGGTTCAAGCCAGTGGGTATAAGCAAGTCTTTATTATTGGTGCGACAAGCGGAAATTTACCTGCAATTGAAAAAAAGCCCGGTTTTTTGACGACAGAAAATTTAAATCAATTGCAAAGTAGTTTTGAATCTGATGCATATTTGGAAGATAATCAGCGACTAAATAATTTAGATCAAAATTATCAGTTTGGCTTGTCTTTAGCCTTAGCGCAGGACAGAGTGTATATTTCTTATCCTGTGTTAAATGCATCAAATGAGAAATTAGATCCGTCAATTTATTATCAGCGTCTACAAAATTATGGTGCGCCTGAATTTAGTCAACATGATCTACCAGAAAAGATGCAGGATCTTTTATCTTTCATAACTAATCCTGATGCGAGCCTAGGTTACTTAGCCTATATGAATTCTAATGCTTCATCTGATGCAATAAATGAACTTCTAAGAATTACACAGAAATATTTACCACAAAAAGTAAAAGTTGTGCTTGACGCAAGTGACTTTGATAATCAGCCTGAAGATATCGGAGAAGATTTAGCAGCGGAACTATATGGTAAGAATTTGTATTCATCAGTTTCACAGTTGGAGACTTTTTATGAAAATTCTTATGAGTATTTCTTGACCTACGGGTTAAAATTACGGCGCCGCTTTGAAAATGAATTTGATGTTATTCAAGCCGGAAATTATTTCCATGAGACATTTGATCGGTTAGTTAAGCGATTGAATGAACAGCATCTTGATTTGGCCGATTTAAGTAGTGTAGAGCTTGAGCAGCAACTTAATCAGGTTAGAGATGTTATCAAGGATGAAAGTAAATATGCTCAATTGATGAATGACCCGTTTAACCAGTATTTATTCCACTGTTTAGATCATACGACTTCCAAGGTAGCTCGAAATTGGCGTAAATCACTAGCTGAAACACCGCTGCGAGCCAAATATTCTGAATTAAGTTTTGGTTTAGATCAAAAAATTAAAGGTATCAGTTTAGATATTCCGGATTTAGCTGGTAATCATCAAGTTAATTTACGCGGGAAAATAGACCGAGTAGATTTAGCTAATTTTGCTAATAAAGATCAAGTTTTAGCGCAAGTGATCGATTACAAATCTTCTGCTAAAAAATTTGATTTAGGGATGTTTTATAACGGTATCGCCCTTCAGATGGTTTCTTACTTGGATGTTTTAACTAATAATAATCATTTCTTTGCGGAAGAGGACAAGCTTTCGCTATTAGGTGCTTTTTATCAAACAGTTACTAGACAGCTAGAAAGACTAAATAGTAATAAGTTAATTGATAGCAGCTTAAACTTACGTGAAAATGCAATAGATAGTAAGCCTAAGTTGATGTATACGGGCCTAATTAGTAATAATCCGGAAATTTTGTTAGAAGCTGAGCCATTATTAGATGGTAAGCCTAGTCAAGCTTCTCAACTTTATACAGGAGTAGGAACCAAGGCAAAAGGCGGCTTTAAATTGCCAGCAGATCGTAACTTTAGCGAAGAAGAAATTCAGTTGCTATTGGAATATGATGAATATCTTATTAAAGAAGCTTCTAGACAGATTTTATCTGGTCAAATTGAATTAAATCCATATCGTTATGGCAGGAGCAAAAATGCTCTAACATATTCAGACTTTAAAGATATTTTCTTCTTTGACGCCATGCTTAGACATAATCAATATCACGAGATTAGCAACATGAGTAAGAAAGATTTGTTAGCTAAAATTAAGGAAAAACTAGGAAAGAAGGATTAGTTTTGCCACAATTTACAAAAGAACAAGAAAAAGCAATTAATGATCAAGGGCATGATATTTTAGTTTCCGCATCTGCCGGTAGTGGTAAAACTACTGTTTTAGTTGAGCGTGTTTTAAAAGAAATTTTAGCAGGTACGCGAGTAGATGAATTATTAGTTGTGACTTTTACCAAAGCCGCAGCCGAAGAAATGAAGATCAGAATTAAAGCTGCTTTAACTAAAGAATTAGCCAAACCTGGAGTTAATCATAGATATTTGCGTGAGCAGTTAAATCAGGTAGATACCGCTAATATTTCAACTATTGATGCATTTTGTTTGGATGTAATTCATCGCTTTTATTATTCAATTGAGTTAGATCCTAGTTTTACGATCTTAACTGATGATACGCAAGCTGCCTTGTTGAAAGAACGTGCTTTGCGTGAGATCGAAGGGGAAATGTTAACTAATAAGGATCAAGCTTTTAGACATTTCTATGATAATTTCGCTGGTGATCGGGATGCAGATAGTCCTCGTGATTTGCTATTAGATTTATACAATTTTGCTATGGCAAAACCAGAATATCGCGCTTGGCTTAAACAATTGCCACAGATTTATGATATTGAAGACAGTGTTGTGGAATCAAAGATTTGGCAAAAACAAATTAAGCCGTATATTGTGGCTAAATTCTCGGAATTACAGGACAAGATAGCATCTTATTTATCACAAGCTGTGATGGAAACTAAGGAATTGGCTAAGGTAAAAGAGTCATTCACGCTGTTTGCACAGAATATAGATAATTTTGTCCAAGCGGTTAAAGAAGATGCTGATTATGATAAGCAGAGGGAGTTATTAAGAAGCTGCGTATTTACAATTAGTTTTCGTAAATCGAAAAAATGGGATGAAGACCTGGTAGAGTTTTATGAAGAAATCCAAGCTTTAAAAGATGAATCGAAGAGTCAGGTATTCGATACCTTTACTTCATTTTTTGCGGTAGCTGAAAAAGAGCAGATCAAGATTATGCAAGACGGGCAAAAGATTGTCAGTGCTATTTCAGCTGCTGAAATTAAATTAATTGAACGCTTTAATCAGTTAAAACGTAATGAAAATTTGCTTGATTATAGTGATATGGAGCAATTAGCTTATCAAATCTTAAGTCAAGATACGTCTAGTTCCCAAATGGCGCGCGATTTTTATCAAAATAAGTTTAAGGAAATTCTGATTGATGAATATCAGGATATTAATGCTCTGCAGGAAAGAATTATTCAGCAAATTAAAAATGAGGAAAAGAACACTCTTTTCATGGTGGGGGATGTAAAACAGTCAATTTATGGATTTAGACAAGCTGAACCAAGTCTGTTTTTACAAAAATATCATCAATTTGCCCAAGAACAGAATGAACATGAAGAACGGATTTTGTTGTCAGATAATTTTAGATCAACCGAGCCAGTAACAGAAACAGTTAACCTAGTGTTTAAGAGCATTTTAAGTACTGATTTTGGTGGGATTGATTATCAAAAAGAAGGGCAGCTAGTTTTTGGGGCGAAATATTATCCCAAATCACTGCCTCAAGCAAGTGAAGTGATTATTCATGAAAAGAAAAACGGCACTAATAAAGATGAAAGTGAGATAGACTTTTCTGAAATTCAAATGGTACTTGCTCGGATTAAGCAGTTAGAAGAAGAACACGTTCAGGTTTTTGACAGTAATACTGGTAAAATGCGAGATATGCAATATAGTGATATTGCTATTTTAACTAGAAGTCGTAGTGATAATCTGGAAATTATGCAAGAATTTGCTAAGCAAGATATTCCATTATTTGTTACTGATGCAGAAAACTATTTTCAAACTTTTGAATTAACTGTCATGATGAATTATTTAAAAATAATTGATAATCCTGACCAGGATATTCCATTAGTAACAGTATTACGTTCTCCACTGTTCAATTTTGATGAAAAAGAGCTAGCCAGAATTAGAATTAAGAGTAAAAATAGCAACTTTTATAGTGCACTTACTTCATATGTAGGTACTAACGATGAGTTAAGTAAAAAGTGTAAAAACTTTTTAAATCAGTTAGCAGAATTGCGTAGTTTTGCCACTACCCATAGAATATCGGAATTAATTTGGAGCATATATGAGCGTACTAATTTATTAGAGATAATGACGGCATTGCCTAATGGTGAGCAGCGGCGAGTTAACTTAGAAGCACTATATGAAAGAGCCTCTTCATATGAAAGTGCAGGCTTTAAAGGACTATATCAATTTATTAACTTCATTGATCGAATGAGACGTAGTCAAAAAGATTTAGCACAGCCACTTTTAACTAAAGAAGCTGGTAATGCTGTTAGATTAATGACGATTCATGGTTCTAAGGGATTAGAGTTTCCAATCGTTTTCTATGTAGGGATGCAGCACCATTATCAGATGCGTGATTTAAATGGTAATTATATTATTAACTCTGATAGTATGGGGATTACCTTAAGAGAAAAGCATTATCGTGTAGACTCACTAGTTAAGACAATGGGGAACATTATTAAAAAACAGCAATTGCTTGAAGAAGAAGCACGTATTCTTTATGTGGCTTTAACTAGAGCAAAGCAAAAATTGATTTTGGTAGGTGATGTTCCTAGCTTTAACAAAAAGGTAAAAGAATGGTCGACGGAATTGAATCACGCTGGTCAACTGCCATTAATTAATAAATTATCAGCTACTAGTCCTTTAAGTTTTATCGGACCTTCATTAAGATTTGATCGGCATGTGGCTATTAAATTGAGTGATGTTACTAAGTCAATCGATCAAAGTCAAAAGATCTTGTTTATTGATTATCAGGATGAAGATATTAAATTTACTGAAAAAGAAGAAACTGATAATAAGCAGCAGGAAAATACAAGTAAGCTTAATTTGCTAACGCAGACAGTCAACCAGCTTTATCAATTTGATTATCCTTTCAAAGATGCAAGTGAAACTACGGCTTATCAAGCGGTTTCTGAAATCAAAAAAGCATTTAATGATCCGATAGATGCTGAATTAGAGAATTCACATTTATTAACTTCTACTAATCGTTATTTGCAACCAATTGATACCAAGCCTAATTTTTTGTATCAAACAAAATTTACAGGAGCAGAAATCGGTACGGCTACTCACTTAATCCTGCAGTATTATGATTACACGAATGATAGTGCAGATAATTTAGATCAAGAGATAGAAACGTTGATTGAACAAAAGAAATTGAATCCAGATATTGTTTCGAGCTTAAAGAAGGACCAAATTGACTGGTTTGTTCATAGTGATTTTGCCAAAGCTTTTTGGAAAGAGCCAGATAATTTAAAGCGAGAAGTTGATTTTTCTAGTTTGCTTTCAGCTAGAACTTTATTTAAGGATTTTAGTGATCCAGATGCTAAAATTTTGGTTCACGGTACAATTGATGGTTATTTTGTAGCAAAGAATGGTATCATTTTGTTTGATTACAAAACTGATCATGTGAATAAATCTAATATTGATAAATCAATTGAATTAATTAAAGAAAAATATACTGGTCAGCTTCGTTTGTATGAACAAGCATTAAATGAATTTAGTGAAAAGAAAGTTATTGGCAAATATTTAATTCTGCTTGATGCAAAACAAGTAGTTGAGGTTAAGTAGTTAGAAAGAAGGAAAAAGATGGCAAAGATTTTTGCAAAAGATACCTTTGCTGTTGTTGACTTAGAAACTACAGGAACGCAGCGAGAAAAAGGCCATCATATTATTCAGTTCGGATGTGCAATTATCAAAAATATGAGGGTGGTTAAGACATATTCATTTATGATTAATCCTCATCGTGAAATTCCCCAGTCTGTAGTTAATCTGACTGGTATTCATAATGAAGATGTACAAGGGAAAGATGATTTCGCTGTTTATGCACCGAAGATAGTAGAGATTTTAAAAGATACGGTTTTCGTAGCGCATAATGTTGATTTCGATTTACCTTTTCTAAATTATGAATTAGTACAACATGGCTATGAGGCTTTGACTAATAAGGCAATTGATACAGTGGAATTAGCTAAGATTGCTTTTCCTACATTGCCTTCATATAAGTTGAGTGATCTAACTGCTCAACTTAAGATTAAACATCTTAATCCTCATAAGGCTGATTCAGATGCATACGGGACCGCCATTTTATTAATTAAAATTATTCATAAATTAGAGAGTCTTCCTCAGGCAACTTTGAATACGTTGAGCTCTTTATCAGCAAGTTTAATTAGAGATACATCTTGGGTAATTGCGACAATTGCAGATAATCTGCGTAAGCAAAAACGACCACTGGGCTCAAGCTATATGCAGGTTCGCAATATTATTTTCCAAAAACAGAATGATCAATTAGATCGTCATGGAGAGAATGCTCATTTTCCAAAAACTGATGATGAAAAGAAGAATTTGTTTAAAGGTAAATTGCATTTTCGTCGTGCTCAGGTAGATTTAATTAACCATTTACATCAATTTATTAATAATCCCGATAAACGAGCTATGATAATTGAAGCGCCTAATGGAACTGGAAAGACTTTCTCATATTTGTTTTCATATGCGTATCAACTTTATTCGGGTAGAAAACTAGTAGTAGCTACACCAACCAAGGTATTACAAGAGCAGATAATGGAGCATGAGATACCTCAGCTTTTAAAGGTTACTAAATTAGATTTAACAGCTGAGGTCGTTAAATCCAGCAGTCATTATTTAGATTTAGATGGGTTTGTACAAACGATTTTTCAAGGTACGCCGAATAAAAATACTCTTGTATTACAGATGCAGATCTTAGTTTGGCTTACGGAAACTAAAACTGGTGATCTAGATGAGCTAAATTTGACTAACTATAATGCTCCGTTGTTTGCACAGATTCAACACCCGGGGGATGCAAGAGTAGGTAGTCGTTTTGCTAGTGTAGATTTCTGGAATCTTGCACGAAAGCGCCAGGAAGAGGCTGATATATTAGTTACTAACCATGCTTATTTGGCTAATCATTATATGGACACTATTTGGGGGCAAAACCCATATTTAGTAGTTGATGAAGCACATCGCTTTACTGAAAACGTTATTAGTTCACGTAATGATTCATTACGCTTTGAAGCTTTATGGGGCGTATTAAGTCATTTACGCAACCTGTTTTATTTTTCTAATGATGGTGTAGAAAATCAATTTAATGATAATGTGCAACTCAACTTTTTATTAAAAAAGCTTGATCCACAGATTCTAGAATTGATTCAATGTATTAATGATTTACAAAAGGATTTATACGCTCAAAACGATAATGCAGTCAATAGGTCATTTTTGGCTAATGGAACTTTAGAATTAAGTTTTCAAGGAAAAGGCTTATTTAATAAAAATAGTCAATTTAAGCAATTATTATCTAAGTTCCAACAAAAATTAGAGGAAGTTAGAGAATTAACCAATCAGGTTTTGTTTGAACTTTATCATGAGCAAGAACAAATTCTGACCAATACTGAGACTCTGCTGAGTGAAATTACTGAACAAATTGATCGTTTAGATTATTATTCTGAAAAGAGTTATCAATTAGCAGATATATTATCTGATTCGCAAAATTTGGATCAAGATGGGTTTATATTGATGGTTACTAATCCGGATGATCCTTTAAGCACTAACTTAGATTGGCTGATGTTAGATGCTGAAGAAGTGCTTAATCAAATTTATAGTCGCTTTGACCATATTGCTTTTATCAGTGCTACATTAACCAGTAACCATAATTTTGATTATGCTGTTAACCAGCTGGCTTTAAAAAATATGGCTGTAGTTGAATACATAGGCAAAAGCACATTTAACATTAAGAAGCATTTGCAAGTAATCTCGGTTAATAACATGCCTAATCCAGATAGTGAAGCGTATGAAGATGATATTGAGCAAATTTTAATTAACGATCTTACAAATAAAAACCACGTTCTAGTGTTAATGACTAATCTAGAAAAAATTCGAACGGTATTCATGGCTATTATGAATTCCCCAGAATTAAAAGATTTCGAAATATTGGCCCAAGGAATATCGGGTTCTAATAATAGAATTGCAAAAAGATTTGTAATTGCTAAAAAAGCGATTATTATTGGTGCTGATAGTTTTTGGGAAGGAATCGATTTTCATGATTGTGGTATTGATACTGTATTTGCAGCACGATTGCCATTTGAATCCCCAGATCAGCCAGAAGTTCGTTTAAGACAGAAAAAACTAGAAGATCAAGGGATTAACGTCTTTGAAAAGGATAGCCTCCCTCGAGCTGTTATTAGATTCAGACAGGGAATGGGGCGCTTAATTCGTGGTGAAAAAGATCATGGACAATATATTATTTTGGATCCTAGATTATGGTCTAAAGAATATGGCAAGGCGTTCTTACAGGCAATTCCTGTTAAGGTAGAAAGAGTTACAAAAGAGAAATTAAAAGAATTAGAAAATAAGAAAAAATGATGATACAAGATGATACGAGACAAACGTTAAAATTTATATCATGGGTAATCGGGATTGTTATAATTGCTTTTGTGGCTAGCATTTTAATCTTTTATTATGCGGGGTCTCGCAGTCGAGGTAATGATCAAAAAATTGCAGAAATAGCCCGTACTAAAACTCCAATTAAGAATATTCAAAGCTACTATCATTTAGATAGAGGAACTAGTAGTTATGCTATTACTGGAACCGGGAAAAAAGGCAAACGCTATTATTTTGTTTATTTGCCTAACTCTAAAAAAGCATATTTATATCCAGCAAATAAAGGAGTATCTGAAACCTATATTAAAAATAAGTTTAAATCCTCTCATTCTGATGCTACAATTAATCATATTAATCTTGGTTGGTATAAAGGCCAAGCAGTTTGGGAAGTAGCCTATAAAAAGCATAATGATAATTTGGGCTATACAATATATGAATTTAAAGATGGAAATGATATTTCAGAAGTCGATAATTTATAGAAACTTTGGTATCATGGAACTGTATAATTGATAAAAAGGTGGACAGGAATTTTATGACAGAATTGATTTCAATTAAAGATTCTTCTAAACATGTTGACGAAGAAGTTAAGATGCATGTTTGGTTAACAGATAAAAGATCAAGCGGAAAAATTATTTTCTTGCAATTGCGTGATGGTACTGCATTCTTCCAAGGTGTAGTTCGTAAAAATGATGTAACAGATGAAGTATTTGAAGCTGCTAAATCACTTAGACAAGAATCTAGTTTTTATATCACTGGTACCGTACATGAAGATGCACGTTCTCACTTTGGCTACGAAATCCAAATTACTGATTTAAAGGTTGTTTCAAATAATGAAGGTTACCCTATTGGTAATAAGGAACATGGTGTTGATTTCTTGCTTGATCACCGTCACTTATGGTTAAGATCAAAGAAGCCATTTGCTATTATGCAAATTAGAAATACTATGTTTAAGGCAACTGTTGACTTCTTTGAAAAGGAAGGCTTCATCAAGTTTGATGCCCCAATTTTCATGCATTCAGCACCAGAAGGCACTACTCAATTGTTCCACGTTGATTACTTTGACCATGATGCTTACTTATCACAATCAGGTCAATTGTATGGTGAAGCTGGAGCAATGGCATTTGGCAAGATCTTTACTTTTGGTCCAACTTTCAGAGCTGAAGAATCAAAGGGTCGCCGTCACATGACTGAATTCTGGATGATGGAACCCGAAATGGCTTGGATGCACCAAGATGAATCATTAGACTTACAAGAAAGATACTTAGCTTACATGGTTAAGCAAGTATTAGACAAGAATCAATACGAATTGAAGATTTTAGGTAGAGATCCTGAAAAGCTTCGTCCAACTACCGAAGGTAACTTTGTTCGTCTTCCATATGATGATGCTGTTAAGATGCTTCAAGAGGCAGGTCGCGACTTTAAGTGGGGCGATGACTTTGGTGCACCTGATGAAGGTTACATTTCTGAACAATATGACCGTCCAGTATTTATCGTAAACTACCCAACCTCAATTAAGCCATTCTACATGAAGAAGAATCCTGATAATCCAAAGGAATACTTATGTGCTGATGTTATTGCACCAGAAGGTTACGGTGAAATCTTTGGTGGATCAGAACGTGAAGGTAACTACGAAGTGTTGAAGCGACAAATTATTGATGCTGGTCTTAACCTTGAAGATTATCAATGGTACCTTGACTTACGTCAATTTGGTGGTGTTCCTCACTCAGGCTTCGGTATGGGCTTTGAACGTACTATTGCTTGGGTATGTCACCTTGACCATATTCGTGAAGCAATTCCATTCCCAAGATTGATTAACAGAATGCAACCTTAATAATTGCATCGACAATTATGAATATGTAAACCGAAAGTTGGACTATTTATTAGTTCAACTTTTATTTTTGGAAAGGAAATCTGCCTTGCAATTTAATGATTATCGCGCTTTAGGTTTTACCACCTTACAAAATGGCTTAATTGCGTACTATTCTAAACTTAATATTAGTGATGCGGAGTTATTGTTAATTATTCAACTGGAAGCTTTTAGTCAGCGTGGAGAGTCGTTCCCCTCGAACGAAAAAATAGCGGCTAATACTAATTTGACGGTAGCAGATGTTGGCAATATTATTCAAAGACTAATTGATCGAGATTATTTAACTATTGAGCAAGTAAAAGATAATCAAGATAAAATTGGTAATAGATATAGCTTAAATAAATTGTATGATGCTATAGATCAATATATAGATCAGAATGTATTAATCAAAGATAAGAAGAGAGAAAAGACTGTATCCGTTGTAGATGATTTAGATAATAATCCGTTAAATTATCTTTCTCGTAAAGTTGAGGTAGAGTTTGGACGTTATCTGAGCCCAATTGAGAGGGAAGAGATCGCTCAATGGCTAAGTGTGGATCATTATACTCCTGAAGTGATAGAATTGGCTCTGAGAGAAGCTGTGTTGTCTCAGGCTTATTCTTTGAAATATATTGATCGAGTTTTACTTAATTGGCAGCGGCATAACTTAAAAACCGTTGATGAAATTGAGAGATTTTTAAAGAGGAACAGATAGGATGGCAGAAGATTTATTAAGCGATGATAAAGCACGTAGTGTTTTAAAAAGAATTTTAGCAATGTACCCTGATGCTAAAGGCGAATTGCAATGGGATAATACTTTTCATTTGTTGTGTGCGGTAATGATGAGTGCACAGACGACCGATAAAATGGTTAATCGGGTTATGCCTAATTTTATTAAAAAATTTCCTACTCCTGAAATTTTAGCCAATGCTCCAATTGAAGAGATTGAAAATACAATTAAGACTATTGGATTGTATCGCTCAAAGGCCAAACACTTAAAAGCTACTGCACAAATTTTAGTTGAAAAGTATAATAGTGAAATTCCTGAAGATAAGAAGACTTTGATGACGTTACCTGGAGTAGGAGAGAAAACTGCTAATGTAGTTTTAGCTGAAGGTTACGGAGTTCCAGCAATTGCGGTAGATACGCATGTATCAAGAATATCGAAGGTGTTTCATATTGTTGATCAAAAGGCAACACCACATGAAGTTGAACAACGGTTGGAATCAATTTTACCTAAGAATGAATGGATTAAAACGCATCATGCTATGATTCTATTTGGAAGATATACAATGCCAGCCAGAGCCAAAGGTGATCCATATTCATATTTGAATTAATTAAGATGAAAAAGGTTTATTTCTATTTGCAAAAATGCTTAGAGAAATAAACCTTTTTTTGTTAATGATATAATTATAGTGAGTTGTTACTAAATTTGAAATGCATAAAACAAAGTCTGCCTTCACTACGTTTCGGCAGACAAATAAAAAGAGTAGACACGCCAGTCTACTCTTAAACAATTAATCTTTATCAGAGTCATCATGATTTTGTTCATGATCTTCGTTATCTTCATTTCTTGTCGGCCTACTACTTTGAGTATGTGAAGCGGAAGATGAAGATTGTTCACGACTACTTTGACTAGATTGAGATCTTTCAACTCTGCTTGATTGATGAGCAGTACCAGCTTCACTAGAAGAAGACTGAGTATTGTTTGTATTAACAGAATTGTTGGTCTCATTATTTGTATCAGTTTCTTCATCATCTTCATCGTAACTGGCCGCGCTATCACTGACACCAGCAGGGGCATGACCTCTAACATATAGTTGCCAAGTGCCGCCAGTTTTTGCACGAATGACAGATTTAGGCTGTTCCCAATTCAAGTTTGGTTTATTTCTCATTAAGTAAGACATCATGCTCTTATACATTAGTTGAGCTGATTGTTGTCCAATACCTGAAATAGTACCATCCTTTAAATTATCATAACCTGTCCATATACCAATTGTATAAGATCTAGTGTAACCAACAAACCAGGAGTCCTTAGGAGTTGAATTATAACCAGGGTATTTTGCTAAATCTTCATCAGAATATTTAACAGTACCAGTTTTACCAGCTTGATAAAGATCTGGAATCTTTGCATTAGTACCAGAACCATGTTTGATGACGCCTTTCAGCATATCAGTAATCATGTATGCTGTTGACTTCTTCATAACACGAACACCGTTAGAGTCATAATTTCTAGTTAAACCATCAGGTGTTTCAATTTTAGAGACAAATTGAGGCTTATGGTAAATACCCATTGTTGCGAATGCACTGTAAGCACCTGTCATTTGCAAACTAGAGGCATTAGCACCAATAGCAACTGATAATCCGGAATTGGCTGGGACATTAACGCCCAATCGACGAGCAAAAGCAGAAGCACGTTTAACACCAACATCAGCTAATGTCTTAACAGCGGGAACATTACGTGATTGTTCCAAAGCTTTACGCATAGTCATCATGCCATCATATTTATTATCCCAATCATAAAGTTGGATATTAGTACCTGGGTAAACATATTTGCTATCGTCAAGCATCTTTGCAGTTGACCAATTCAAATATTGAATTGCAGGAGCGTAATCTAATACTGGCTTAATTGATGAACCTGTCGACCGTCCAGTTTGAACAGCACGGTCTAAGCCTAATTGAACTGAAGGCAAGTGTCGACCACCTAAAATTGCTACAACATGACCATTATTAGGATCGATCACTGTAGCACCAATTTGCATTTTATTGTTTGTGAATGGGACAGAGCCATTATTTGCCAATTCATAGAGTTTGTTTTGAGCATTTTGATCAATATTAATAGTGATTTTCAAATTATCATTATAAGGATCAAAACCTTTGCTCTTAACTTCAGAAATAACTTCTTTGATGTATGGATCATCGATCTTTCGAATCTTCGATTCGTTATCTGCTCGACGCTTTTTTAGCCCCTTAGTAATTGGTTCATTAATTGCCTGGTTATACTCATCTTTAGTGATCTTTTCGTTTTGTAGCATAGTTTTTAAAACAATGTTACGACGATATTGGGCCTTTTGAGGATAAAGGTAAGGATCATAGGCAACGGGAGCATTAGGCATCCCTGCGATTAAAGCAGTTTGAGCTAAATCAAGCTTTTTCAGTGGCTTGCCATAGTAATAGTTAGCAGCAGTTCCCATACCATAATTTCCATAATTCATGAAGACTTTGTTAATATAGAATTCTAAAATTTGGTCTTTACTGAATTCATGTTGTACTTTAACTGCTAGCCAAGCTTCTTGAGCCTTTCTCTTTAAGGTACGTTGTGATGCTGCAGTAGAAAATACTGTTAACTTAACTAGTTGTTGAGTAATAGTAGATCCACCAGCAGCAATACTATTGCTTTTGGCATTAGTAAGCATAGAACCGACGATTCTAATTGGATCTACGCCAAGCTTATCTTTATAAAAACGCTTGTCTTCAACGGAAACTACGGCATCTTTTAATAATTGTGGTATATCTTTATTTTTTACGTAAATTCGTTTTTCAGAACCAAGTGACAACAAAAACTTACCATCATTATTATATAAACTAGACGTACCGCCACTTTGCAATTGATCTTGACTGATATTAGGTGCATCTTTTGCATAAAAAGCAAATAGCCCAATACCTGAAACAATCAATAGCAAAACTATTAGAAAAAACCATTTAATGATTTTGATACCTAAACTATTCTTAATCGACCTTCGTTTATGATAATTTCTACGTGATTCACGTTTCATATTATTTTCTGTCATGATTATCTTTCCCTATCTGCAATAAATTTATCAACTGCTTTTAAATAAGGTAGTGTAGGACGAAAACCGCTTTTGATTTCATAGGAATTGTCCACGATTTCTTTTAAAGTCATAGAACTTTTATCCTTTTCTCTCCAAGCATTAATTACAAAGCTAGCTGGAGTGACAAAATATCGTTCCAAACTAGCGAATCTAATAATTGTAAAGCAAATTCCTTTTTGCTTCAAACATGCGCTCAAATGAAAAATCTGGTGCTCATGAAAGTTCTTTAAAGGAAAGTTGGTTTTATTTCTGGTTTCTTTAGCTTCGAAATCAAGATAATATCCTTTATAAACGCCGTTATAGTCAGTAGTTGAAGCTTGTCTAAAATAAGCTTTACGAATAACAGCTTTAGAGCGTTTAGGATAATCAACCTTAACAATTTGAATGGGGGTAGGCTTCTTATGAACTACGGCGATACCCTCAGTCAAATAGTATTTATTAGATTCATTAATTTGTTGTTCAAGTGTCATTCCACGATCAGAAAAGTTAACGCCTTTCCGGTGAGTATATGGACGACGAGTACTATTTTCTTTCTTTTTAATAGGTTTTCTAAATGCAGCTAAACTGCCGCTTGGATATTTGACCATTGACTTCACTCCTGTTAGCATTATAGCAATAAAGACTAGATTTTTGAATATAGGGGGCTTTTAATGCAGCGTTTATGGGTAACTGGTTATCGTAGTTATGAATTAAATGTTTTTGGTGATAAAGACCCTAAAATTACTGTTATTAAGTACGCTTTAAGAAATTATTTTAAGAGTTTGCTTGAAGAGGACCAGTTGGACTGGATTATTACGGGAGCAAATTTAGGAATCGAGCAATGGGCGGCAGAAGTAGGACTAGAATTGGGTCAAAAGTTTCCTGTGCGAACTTCTATTATGATCCCGTATGAGAAGTTTGCTGATCGCTGGAATGAAAATAATCAGTCTAAGTTTTTAAACTTAAAAGAACGCGTCGACTTTTTTGCTTCAACTTCTAATCTACCTTATCAAAATTCGGTGCAATTACGTAATTATCAAAATTTTATGGTTCAACATACTGATAGAGCTTTGATGATTTATGACCCAGAGCATCCCGGCAAACCAAAATATGATTATAATTTAATTCAAAAGTACCAAGAAACTAAAGAATATCCATTAGATTTAATTGATTTTTATGATTTACAAGATGCAGCGGAAGAATATCAAGAGACTCATCGACAGAATTATTTCTCCGAATAATTTTAAAGTTTTATAAAAATGGAAATCTTGGTTTTACCTAGGCTATCTTTTTGCTAAAATAAAAATGAATGTAAAGGAGTTGTCAGTAGAATGGCAAATTTAAATGATATTAAACTATCTGCACAAGACATACTAAAAAAGCAATTTAGAAGTAAAGTAAAAGGTTATGATCCAGACGAAGTAGATGCTTATTTGGATGAAGTTATTTCAGATTATGAGAATTTTCAACAAATTATTGAAGATTTATATGGACAAATTGGCACACTTCAACGTCAAATAATGGACGAAAGACAAAAGGAAAAGAAGACAGTTGAAACAGAGAAGGAAGATAAAGTAAAAACTTACACCCCAACTCATAGAAGAACTGCCTCAGTTCCTAATTTTGCGGATGATAATGATGATAATCAGGGCGAAATTTCAACTAACATGGCCATTATTCAACGAATTTCAACTTTAGAAAGAAAAGTTTATAATCTTGAACAACATGTTTATGGTGTAAAGCATTAATTTTTGCTATAATGGTTAACGGTGTGGATCTTGAGTAGGCGCGGCTAGCTATATGCTAGCTGAGGAAAGTCCACGCACGCACAGGCTGCGATGCTTGTAGTGATCGTATTCAGCTCAATAAGCTGGAGAAGAGTTTTTAACTCTTACGGCGGAAAAAATGCTAAATCTTTAAGACATGCATGACTATCCTGAAAAGTGCCACAGTGACGAAGCAAAATTAGAAATGATTTTGGTGGAACGAGGTAAACCCTGCGAGCGTGAAACCCAAATTTGGTGGGGGAGTCTTGGTCTAAGAAAATGAACTAAAGACCAGGTTATTGTCTTTGACAATAAAGATAGATGACTACTGAAGGTAATTTTTGCCAGAATTACTGGAACAAAACGTGGCTTATAGAGATTCACATTGGCAGAGTTGGGCTTGAGTCCAGCTCTTTTTTTATTTTTAATTAACGAAAGAGAAATAATGAAAGAATATCAACTATACGCAACTATGGGCGCTGGTTTTGAAAGCGTTGTAAACAAAGAATTACAAAGTATGGGTTACAAGACCAAAGTCGAAAATGGACGTGTGTTTTTTAAGGGAACCCAAGAAGATATTGTAAAGACTAACTTGTGGTTAAGAACTGCAGATAGAATCAAAATCTTGTTAAAAGAATTTAGAGCAACCGATTTTGATACTCTATTTAATGAAGTTTATGATTACAATTGGGCAGATTTGTTGCCAGTAGATGCTAAGTTTCCTGTGCAAGGTCGTGCGGTCAAGTCGAAGCTTCACTCTGAACCAGATGTACAATCGATCGTAAAGAAAGCTATCGTCAATAAGATGATTGATCAATATCATAGACGTGGCTTCTTGCCAGAAACTGGTAGTGAATATCCATTGGATGTTCACATTTATAAAAATATTGCTCGTATTTCCTTGGATACTACTGGAGCAAGTCTTTTTAAGCGTGGATATAGAGTAGAACATGGTGGCGCACCATTAAAGGAAAACTTTGCGGCAGGTTTATTAAAATTGACCCCGTATAACGGAACGCATCCCCTGATTGATCCAATGACAGGTTCTGGTACTTTAGCAATTGAAGCGGCTTTAATTGCTAAAAACATTGCACCAGGAACATGGCGAAAATTTGCTTTTGATAATTTCGATTGGTTTAATCACGATTTACATAAATCTGCATTAGAAAAAGCTAAGGCAGAGGTCAAACCATTAGACGCTCCTATTTGGGCTAGTGATATTGATCAATCTGTACTTGAGGTTGCTAAGTTAAACGCTCATAATGCAGGGGTTTTACAAGATATTCGTTTTAAGCAAGTAGCGGTCAAAGACTTTACTACTGACTTAGAAAATGGAATTATTATTGCCAACCCGCCTTATGGTAAACGTCTTAAGGATCGAGAATCTGCTGAAGAATTATATAAGCAAATGGGTGAAGTTTTACGTCCACTAGACTCATTTAGTCAATATTATTTAACAGCTGATCCTAATTTTGAAAAATGTTTTGGAGCAAGGGCTACTAAGAAACGTAAGCTGTTTAATGGTAATTTAAGAGTAGATTTCTATCAATATTGGGCAAACAGAAGATAAAAAATGATTACGAAGGATCTTAATACTGAATTTTGGGTAATTTCTGATACGCATTTGATTGCAAACAGTTTGCATGATGAAGGACAAGCTTTTTCACAAATGCAAAAAACTAGTCAAGGTAAGGACTTATATTATCAAGAGACTGCTCTAACAGCTTTTATGCGAATGGCACAAAGAAAAAAGCCTGCAGCAATTATTGTCACAGGCGATATTACTTTTAATGGTGAAAGAGTATCAGCTGAAAAATTTGCCGAAATCTTTCGACCATTAAAACATACGAAAGTATTAGTTATACCAGGAAATCACGATATTTTTGATGGTTGGGCTAGAGAATTTCGTGGTAAAAAGCAATTTTATGCAGGTGAAATTAGCCCAATGTTTTGGCGTTCAATTTTTGCTAAATCCTATCGTCAAGCAGTTGATACGGATGATAGTTCTTTGGCATATAGTGTGCAATTAAATCCACAATATTTTTTGATATTGGCAGATTCCAACTTATATGGTAAAGAAGAAACGACGGCTGCTCCGCATACGCGAGGAATGATCGGCAAATCCCAACTTAAATGGATTAAAAAACAGCTACAGTATGCGGAGAAAAATCAACTTCGTCCGATTTTATTTATGCATCATAATTTATATGCTCATAATCCTGCTGTAAATAAAGGATATGTGGTTGATGATGCAGTTGAATTAAGGCGGCTTTGCAGTCAATATAATGTTAAACTAGCTTTCAGTGGTCACATTCATGCTCAAAATATTATAGGTCCCCAAGAAACAACTCCTACAACTGAAGTAGTAACTTCAAGTTTTTGTTCTAATGATCAAGGATATGGGGTTGTGCGCGTTCACTCACGTCATATTACATATGTAAGACGTAATTTTGATATGACAAGATACCTGACAGACCAAGAAAAAGAAAATTATACCTTAGAACATTTTCATAAGTATTTAAAGAATCTACAATTAGGCAGTATCTCTGCGGATATGATGCAGAGTGAATTGAATAAATATCATGACGATATAGATTTAGTTCGAGCAATGGGCAAATTGTTTGGCTGGATGAATTATCACTTTTTCACTGGGCATAATCATATTAAGGCGAGTGAATTGAATAAAATTCATTCTTCAAAGGCCTATCAAGTGTTAATTAAACATCATCCTGAATATAGGCTATATTTAGAGACTCTGTATGACACCAGTGATCATAGTAATTTACAAGTAAAAATAAAATATTGATAAATAAAGAGAGTATGATTTATTTCGTACTCTCTTATTTTGATGGTTTTTGATACAATAAGAAAAGGAATAAATGATATGTAGGGTGTGATCTAAATTCTAAAATCTAAACGGCATTTTATATTTTTAGGAACAATTGGAGTAATTTATTACTCATGGCTTTTAATCGTTCTGTTGACAGCTTTTATTTTGGGTTATGAAGGAAATAAAGCAATTAATATTCCTGGAATGGTAGTCGGATTCATTTTTATTGTTTTGTTAGTGTATACATGGTTGTATTCATTTTTCGAAAATAGTAAAAATAAATATTTACTTAAATTGCCATACAGAACTCAAATTAAGGTAAGTAAACCAGTTTTAATTGCAAAATGGCGTATATTTGAAATTTATCGATTAAAAAGTGAATTTCAAAGCTATTCTGTTTTAGTTTTTTCAAGAAAGAAGAATAAGCATAGATGAAATCAGATATTGAAATTGCACAAGAAACTAAAGAGTTACCAATTAATGAAATTGCCGCAAAGGTTAATTTAAAAGAAGATGATCTAGAACCATATGGTTATGATAAGGCTAAGATCAATTGGCAAGCTATTAATCGCATTTCCCAAAACAAAAAATTAGGAAAGTTAATTTTAGTAACTTCTATCTCGCCAACACCAGCTGGAGAAGGAAAATCTACTATTACTATTGGTTTAGGTGATGCTATCAATAATCAATTGCATAAAAATACAATGATTGCTCTGCGTGAACCATCAATGGGTCCTGTTTTTGGACTTAAAGGTGGTGCAACCGGTGGTGGTATGGCACAAATTATTCCGATGGAAGACATTAATTTACACTTTACTGGTGATATGCACGCTTTAACTGCAGCGATTGATACATTAGCTGCATTAGTAGATAACTATATTTATCAGGATAATAGTTTAAATATTGATCCAGAACGAATTCTTTTGAAACGCGGTTTAGATGTTAATGATCGTGCTTTGAGAAATATTACAGTTGGGCAAGGTTCTAAGTTTAATGGCGTTGAGCATAAATCAAGTTTTGCAATCACTGTAGCCAATGAATTGATGGCTATTTTATGTTTAGCAACAGATATTGATGATTTGAAAGCTAGAATTGGTGATATGCTTGTTGGTTATACCAAAGATGATCAACCAGTTTATGTTAAGCAACTCGGTTTTCAAGGTGCAATTGCTGCATTACTTTCTAATGCATTAAAGCCAAATTTAGTTCAAACGCTTGAGCATACTCCTGCACTAGTTCATGGTGGCCCGTTTGCAAATATTGCACATGGGGCTAACTCGGTTATTGCTACTAATCTTGCCCTACATTTAAGCGATTATGTTTTAACTGAGGCAGGCTTTGGTAGTGATCTCGGTGGTCAAAAGTTTATGGATTTTGTATCTAACCACTTGGACAAAAAGCCAGATGCAGCGGTTGTTGTTGCAACTGTTCGTGCGCTTAAATATCAAGCTTTAGGAAAGACCGACAATCTGGATGAAGAAAATCTTGCTGCTTTGAAGGCTGGATTTAAGAATTTAGAGCGTCATATGAATAATATGCGTTCATATAATGTGCCGGTGGTTGTGTTAATTAATCAATTTGCAACAGATACTGAGGCAGAACTTGATTTGCTTAAAAAGTTAGTTGAAGAACAAGATATTCCAGCTGAGGTAGTTACTTACCATGATGATGGCTCTAAAGGCGGAATTGAAGCTGCACAAACAGTAATTGATTTAGCCGATTCTGGTAAGGCTAAAGTAGTATCAACTTATGATGAAGATGACGATGTCAAAACCAAAATTGAAAAGGTAGCTACTAAAATTTATCATGCTAGCGGAGTGGAATATACAGAAAAGGCTGATAAACAAATTAATGAGCTAACCAAGTTAGGCAAGGAAAAGTTGCCAGTAATTATTGCTAAGACACAATATTCGTTTAGCGATGATAAGAAGCAATTAGGTGCTCCAACTGATTTCAAGTTGCATGTGAAAGGAATCAGTTTGAAAAATGGAGCTCGTTTTATTGTTGTAACTACGGGACATGTATTGGATATGCCAGGCTTGCCTAAGCATCCTGCAGCTTTGGATATCGATGTTGATAATAATGGCAAGATTAGTGGGTTATTTTAATAAAAGATGCAATTTTTATATTTATTTATTTCATTATTTGTAGTTTTAGCAGATCAAGGATTAAAAAATTATATTGTAAGCAATTATACCGTTGGTGAAGTTCATCAGATTATTCCAGGAATTTTATCATTTAATTATTTACAAAATGATGGTGCAGCTTGGAATATTTTAACTGGTCAAATGTGGCTATTTTACGCTATCAGCGTTATTGCCATTGCAGTTTGTTTATATTTTTTATTCAATAAAAAGTATAAAAATGCATTGTTTGATGTGGGATTAGCCTTAGTATTAGGTGGTATTATCGGTAATTTCATTGATCGACTTCATTTAAAGTATGTAGTTGATATGCTTCAACTTGATTTCATTAATTTTAACATCTTTAATATTGCTGATTCTGCTATTACCACTGGTGTGCTCATTATATTTATTTACTTAATTTTCTTTGCAGATAAGGATGATAAAAATGTCTAAAAAATATTTATTACAAGTTAAAGATGAGCACGGACGTTTAGATAAATTTATCTCAGAGCAAGTACCTGATTTGTCTAGAACTAGAGTAAAAGAATTAGTTAAAGAAAAAGAAATCCTAGTTAATCAAAAAGCAGAGAAAGTATCTTATAAAATTCAAGCAGGCGACAAAATTGAAATTAATGTTCCAGCGGTAAAACCATTGGATATTGTTCCAGAAAATATTCCACTTGATATTGTTTATGAAGATGACGATGTAATTGTAGTAAATAAACCACAGGGCATGGTGGTGCATCCCGCACCAGGACATCCTGATCATACTTTGGTGAATGCACTTCTTTATCACACAAAAGATTTGGCACAATCTCCGGAAGGTTTTAGACCTGGGATTGTACATCGAATTGATAAGGATACTTCAGGTTTGTTGATGATTGCTAAGAATGCTCAAGCAAGAGAATCACTTGAAGATCAGTTAGCTCATAAGACAAACAAAAGAATATATTGGGCCATTGTTCATGGTAATTTTAGTGAAGAAAATGGTGTCATTGATGCTCCAATTGGCCGCAATCCATATGATCGCAAGAAGATGGCAGTGGTAGAAAATGGTAAAAAAGCTATTACACATTTTAAGGTACTCAAACAATTCAAAGGCTATAGTTTAATTCAATGTCAACTCGAGACAGGACGAACTCATCAAATCAGAGTACATTTAGATTATATTGGACATGCAGTTGCGGGAGATCCATTATATGGTCCACGCAAAACTTTAAAAGGGAACGGCCAGTTTTTGCATGCTAAAGTTTTAGGCTTTAAGCATCCCCGGACAGGAGAATGGCTAGAATTCACTGTTGAACCACCTAAGATATTTCAGGATATGTTAGCCCAATTAGAAAAAGCAAGTGAATAAAAATGAAACGTTATTTGATATTAGAAGATGGCAGCTCTTTTGCTGGTGAAGGTATTGGCGCAAGTATTATTTCCACCGGAGAATTAGCAATTCAAACTACTAATTTTGGCTATCAAGAAGCATTAACTGATCCTACTAATGCTGGAAAAATTCTAGTTTTCACATCGCCAATGATCGGCAATAATGGGATCAATGCAATTGACTATGAAAGTATTGATCCTACTGTTAAGGGAATAATTGCTAATGATATTGCTTTGAATATTTCTGATAGTGAAAATTTTGAAGATCTTAGTTCGTTTTTAAAAGAAAAAAAGATACCTGCTATTTTTAAGGTAGACACCCGTGCGCTTGTTCATCGTTTGATGGAAGAAGGAACTATTAAGGCCTCAATCATGGATACTAATGATGAACACGCTTTTGATCAAATTAAAGCATTAGTTCTGCCTAAAAATAAATCGGCAATGGTTTCAACTAAAAATGCTTATGCATCCCCAAATGTAGGTAAAACAGTTGCAGTTTTAGATTTAGGATTAAAGCACTCTATGCTCAGAGCTTTGTCTCTTAGAAAAGTAAACACAACCGTTTTACCTTATAATGTTAGTCCGCTGAATGTTGAGAACTTACGTCCTGAAGGAATCATTATTTCAAATGGACCAGGTAAGCCGGAGGAAATAGTTGATAAAATTGCTCCGATTTTAGATCATTTTTATGGCAAATATCCAATCTTAGGAATTGGATTAGGTTTCTTAGTGTTAAGTGATTATTTAGACTTTGAATTGGTTCAGTTGCCTCAGGAATTCAATGGAATTAATTATCCAGTAATTGAGCAAAATACTAATGCAATTTGGCAGACTTCAATGAATATTGATCAATTAGTATTACCTGATAGCGTAAAAATGAATATGAATCGTGAATATTTTGATCTTCATAGTGAATTGAATGCAGGATTTTGGAATATCAAAGACAAGATAGTAGCAACCGCTTTTAATCCAGAGGGAGCTCCAGGATCCCACGATGCAGATGAAATTTTCGATTATTTTTTACAAATGATGGAGTAAATTATGCCGTTAGAAAATGATTTAGATAAAGTATTAATTATCGGATCAGGTCCTACTTTGATTGGTAGCGTAGCTGAGATGGACTTAATGGCTACAGAAGCTATTGATGCTTTAACCGAAGAAGGAATACAAGTTATATTGGTTAATCCTAATCCAGCAACTATCTCCACGGATAAAAAGTCCAATGTTACCGTATATCTAGAGCCGATGACATTAGATTTTCTTAAGCGAATTTTACGTATGGAAGAACCAGATGCGATTATTACTGCGTATGGTTCAACTAATGGATTAAAAGTTGCTCATAAATTATTGCAAGATGGAATTTTAGAGCAAATTGGCATTCAGTTGCTAACTTTGAATTCTCGTATCTTGCAGATGGGTAATCAGCAAAAAAGAACAGAGCTTTTAAATAAATTAGGAATTGATACTAGTGAGTCTTGGGAATTAAATCAAAATGCTCAAGACAATATGAATGGTGCTATGGATAATTTACTTTCCAAAGTTACTTTTCCAGTATTAGTTACTAAGTATAATCGTTATGTTCATAATGAACATTTACGATTTAAGACTAAAGAAGCTTTAGTGACCTATTTTAAAGAAGAAAGACAAACTGATAATTTTACATGGAAAAATTATCGATTAACGGAAGATCTTTCAGCTTGGGAAGAAGTTATTGTTGATGTAATACGTGATAAGGATGGCAATTTAGTATTTACTAATTTTGCTGGTTCGATAGAGCCAGTGGGAATAAATTCTGGTGATTCAGCTATAGTAATGCCGTCTTTAACTTTAAATAATGATCATATCCAAGAATTGAGAGAATCAGTTAGACGAATTGTAGATAATTTGGAAATTGTTGGTTTTACTAGTTTTCATTTTGCTATTAAACATCATGGCACCCAAATTAAGTCAAAATTATTGACGATCCGTCCTCGTTTAACTCGTAGTTCTGTTTGGGCTCAACGAATTGGCATGTATGATGTGGGTTATGTAGTAAGTAAAGTAGCTATTGGCTATCGACTAAATGAAATAACCGATCCATTATCAGGATTAAATGCTTCTATTGAACCTACTTTAGATGCAATAGCGATTAAAATACCTTATTGGTCATTTACTGGTTCAGGTTATAACCATTATCAGTTGAATAATCGAATGCAAGCCAGTGGCGAAGCAATGGGCGTAGGACGTAATTTTGAAACAGCGTTTTTGAAAGGTTTAGATGCAACTACTAATCTTGACTTGGGCTGGGCTGCTTTTGTAGAAGAGAGTCGGAAAACATATGAAGAAATAATTGAAGATCTTAAGCATCCCGATGAATTACATCTAATTAAATTACTAGCAGCTATTAAAGAAAATATTCCTTTTAGTGAATTACAAGAAATTACAGGCCTTCATCCAATTTATTATCAAAAGCTTCTTCATATTGTCACAATCATTAATAAACTAGTGCAAAATAAGGAGCATTTAACTTTAGATTTAGTAAGAGAAGCTAAAGATTACGGCTTTTTTAATCCATTGCTTGCTAAGGTATTAAATATTTCTGTAGAGGAAGTACGATCATTAATTAGTAAATATAATTTAGAACCATCATTTTTAAAGATAGACGGTTCGGCTGGAGTTTATCGGCCTAATGTGTGTGCTTACTATGGCGCATATGATGTTCAAAATGAAGCTAAAGATTTAGCGGCAGATAAAAAGATATTAATTTTAGGTATGTTGCCTTTACAAGTATCTGTGACTAGTGAATTTGACTATATGATTGCTCATGCAGCAAAGACTTTACATAATAATGGCTATGTTACAGTTTTGCTTTCAAATAATGATGAATCTGTTTCTTCTAGATATAAGGATATCGATCGAGTATATTTTGAATCAATTACATTAGAAAATATTTTAACTATTGCTAAAAGAGAAAATATTAAAGATGTACTTTTACAATTTTCAGGTAAAAGAGTAAGTGCATTAAGTAAGCAATTGGAAGAAAATGGTCTTCATATAATAGGTCAATGGGAGACTAAAGATCCTCGTGATATGATTACGGAATTATTAAATCATCCCCTGACCGATTTAAAACGAGTACCATCTCTGAAAACTACAAATCCTAATGCTGTATTTGAATTTGTTGATCAATATGATTTTCCAATTTTAATTGGGGGCATGAATAAAGAGAATAAATTAAAATCCGCTGTAGTTTATGATATTCCAGCAATTAAAAGATATTTAGCTGAAAATCAGGTAGATCAAATCACCGTGTCTCAGTTTATTGAAGGGAATAAGTATGAAGTAACAGCTATTTCGGATGGTAAGAATGTCACTTTACCTGGTATTATTGAACATTTAGAGCAAACAGGTTCACATGCATCAGATTCAATAGCAGTTATTAAACCTCAAAATTTATCATTAGAACAACAAAAAAAGATTGAACAACAATCGATTAAATTGATAAAAGTATTACAAACAAGAGGAATCTTTAACTTACATTATTTGTTGGTAAATGATGAATTATATTTATTACAAATTAAGCCATATGCAGGTCATAACGTAGCGTTTTTGTCTAAGTCTTTGAATAAAGATATTACTGCCTGCGCTACGGAAGTCTTGATAGGTCATAACCTTCAAGATTTGGGCTATCCCAATGGACTATGGCATACAAGTAACTTTATTCATATTAAAATGCCAGTATTTTCTTTCCTTAATTATAGTAGTGGCAATACATTTGATTCTAATATGAAATCATCTGGTTCAGTAATGGGGCGAGATACTCATTTAGCTAAGGCATTATACAAAGGATACGAAGCTAGTGATTTACACATCCCTAGTTATGGGACAATTTTTATTTCAGTTAGAGATGAAGATAAAAATCGAGTGACAGAATTGGCTCGTCGATTTGATAGATTGGGCTTTAAGTTAATTGCAACCGAAGGAACTGCGAATATGTTTGCGGAAGCTGGGATTACTACAGGAGTTGTAGAAAAAGTCCATAATAATCCTCGCAATTTACTAGAAAAAATCCGACAACATAAAATTGTAATGGTAGTAAATATTACTAATCTTTCTGATGCGGCTAGTGAAGATGCATTACGAATAAGAGATGAGGCTTTGTATACTCATATTCCGGTATTTTCAAGTATTGAAACTGCTGAATTAATTTTAGATGTATTAGAATCACTAGCGTTAACTACACAACCAATTTAAAATAAAAAAGCTAAGTTTATTCAAATAACTTAGCTTTCGCAATAAGCATGTTTAAGAGGCATGCTTATTTTTTATTGACTTTCATTGCCATAATTTCTTTCTCTACTGGAGTGACTTCAATAGAGTTTTGACCAGTATAAATTACAAATCCGGGTTTAGCACCATTAGGCTTTTTAACACGTTTGTCTTGTACATAATCTACTTGAACATGGGCAGAGTCTTTGCCCTTAGAAAAGAATGCTGCGATTTCAGCTGCTTCTTTAATATCGTCTTCAGATGGTTGATCATCTCGTAAAATCACGTGAGATCCTGGCATATTTTTAACATGGAACCAGTAATCAGATTTGTTAGCCTTTTTTAAAGTTAACCAATCATTTTGATAATTGTTTTTACCAACTAAAACATGTTTACCAGAAGAAAGTTTAAATTCATTCAGATTACGTTCTGTAATTTTATTTTTTCGTTTATTCTTCCTTTGTTTTCGAATATATCCTTGATTGATTAACTCATCATTAATTTGATCAATATCCTGCGGATCCGCATTATCGATAGCAGTTTGAATAGAATCAAAATAGCGCAAATTTTCTTCGGCTATTTTGATTTGCTGATTAACATGTTTAATGGAATCGCGCAATTTTTTATATCGAGTAAAATATTTTTGAGCATTGCGTGCTGGTGAAAGGGCAGGGTCTAATTTTATTGCAATAGGTGCATTGTTTTCATAGTAGTTAGGCAGGGAAACTGTAGTCATTCCTGGCTTCACTTGATTTAAATTTGCGTTTAAAATTTCACCCTTAATACGATATCCTTCTGAGTTTTCAGCAAGATTGAGTTGTTTCTTTAATTTCTTGATTTTCTTGCTTAGCTTTTTTTGCTCATTCTTAACCACGCGTTCTACTTGACTAGCGCGTTGTTTTACCCAATCACGATTAGCTTGATATTCATAAAATTCATCAAGTCCTTTGTTAAGGTCAGGATTAGAGCTTTCCTTTTCAAGATCTAGATGATAAGGCAAATAGCAAAAGATTTTTCTCTTATTATTAGGAGTCTTTAAAACAAATGCGCGTGGATTGTCGAACTGATTGAAAAACGTTTTAAAGGAAGAATAGCTGTATTCATCTTCTAAGTACCCCAATAGTTCACTTCGATCATCTTTATCTAAACCATCCATTTGCTTAGCTAAACTTTTAGCATCATTTTCATTGCTAAGTTGTTTAAATTCAGTTTCAGACAAAGTTAATCCATTTATTCCTGGCTTCAATGGAGGTAACTCATATTTCGCTTTTGGTAATAAAATACGAGCTCTATTTTCATCAGGATTAATTCTCTTTAATAAGTCGATGATATGATTATCTTTTTGATTGTAGAGAATCACGTTACTGTGACGACCCATTAATTCTACGGAAAGAACTAATTCGATTTCATCACCCAATTCATTGCGATTACTAAAATGGAAATTAGTAATTCGATCTAAACCTACTTGATCAATAGATTGTAAAACAGAGCCCTCTAAGTATTTACGTAATACCATTACAAAAATAGGAGCTTTATCAGGGTTGTTAATTGTTTGTTCAGTTAAATACATCCTTGGATATTGTGCATTAGCTGAAATTAAAAATTGGTAGTTTTTTCGATTTTTTCTAAAGATTAAAACTAAGTCTTGATCAAAGGGTTGGTAAATTTTTGATAAACGACTTCCTACTAGAGTAGGGGTTAAATCTTGTAATAAACTATGGATAAATGATCCATCAAATGCCATAATACATCACCTCAAAATACGTTTAATATTATAACAATAAAATTCAATATTCTAAAATTATTAGAGTTATCAACTATAAGCTAAAAATAATACACATTAATAATTAGGTAAAACTAATATGAATACAAAATGACATATTAAAGTTATAATTAACATTAGTATTAAAGTTTTAATATTTAATGTTTCACACAACACTATATATCTAATATAGTTTGGAAACGGTATTATCAAATAGATTATTAAATGATAAAATACAGTTATAGTAATCTAATTTGGAGAAAAAGGACTTTGTATATGGATGTATTATTTTTTAGCACTATTGCAGATCAAATAAAAAAAGAAATAAATCACAAGTGTGGCCTGAATATTTCACAAACTAGAATTTTGCTTTTTTTTGATGACACAAATAATAAAGCTTTAGCCATGGGGAAATTAGCTAAAGCACTTAATATTTCTTTATCTACCTTAAGTCGTCAGCTTCAACAAAAAAAGACAAAGAGCCTTATAGAAATTACACGATCTGAAAAAGATTCAAGTAAGATTGTGAAATTAAGTTCAGAAGGTATAAAGAAAGCAGAAGAACTAAAGAATACACTTAGTAAAATTGAAAGTCTTCTTTTTATATCTTTGGATTCTGATGCTTCTAGTCTGTTTGTTAAGCAACTTTACGAAATTGCACAAGCTTCTTCCTCATTAGACGACTTGCAATAGGTGTGTAATTAATGGTTTTATGCTATAATTCTTCTGTATTATATAATTAAAGAAATTGGGAAGGGGAAATAAATTGAAAATCGCATTAGTTACTGACAGTACTAGTGTCTTAACTGAACAAGAAGTTAAGGACAATAATATTAATGTGGTTCCGATTCCCGTCATCGTTGGCGACAAGGAATACTTAGAAGGAGTTAATATTACTTCTGCGCAACTTTTTGAACTACAAAAGCAAGGCGCAGCTTTTCCTAAGACTTCACAACCAAGCATGGGTCAAATGATTGAATTATGCAATAAGCTTCATGGAGAAGGCTATGAGGCTATCATTGCTATTACTTTATCGAGTGGTATTTCTGGATTTTATCAAAACATGGTAAACATGGCTCATAATAATCCGGAATATAATCTATATCCTTATGATTCTAAAATGACCGTAAGATTACAAGGTTATTTGGTATTAGCTGCTGCTAGAATGATTAAGAATGGCATGGAACCAGAAGCTATTTTAAAGAAACTGGACGAAATTCGAAAGACAATCGATGAATATTTTGTAGTTGATGATCTTAAGAATTTAAGCAGAGGCGGTCGTTTAAGCAACGCAGGTGCGTTTATTGGTACTATGCTGCAAATAAAACCATTATTAACATTTAATGATGATGGTAAAATTGTTGCTTTTGATAAAATCAGATCTTTAAAGCGTGCTGTTGCCAAGGTTAAGAAACTTACTTTAGAAAAAACTGCAGAATTACCTTATAAGGATAGATTACGTTTATTCGTATTTCATTCTAATGACCTCAAACGAGCAGAAGACATAAAAGAGTTTATTAATACTAACTTCCCAGATAAGCCGGTGGATGTGGCTGAATTCAGTCCTGTAATTGCTACACACTTAGGTGAAAAATCTATTGCGATTGCATGGATGATAGACATTGATAAATTAGATTTAACTAAATAATAAAAGAGGCGCTGTTAAACTAAAAAACAGTGTCTTTTTTATTATTTAATATTAATAGTAAAATTGTTATAGTTGCAGTTATGGATATAATAATAAATTTACTATTATTTATGGAGCAATCAACAATAACACTTTTATTATTGCCAAACATATTAAAAACAGCACCATTTTTATATAGTTTGGTGCTGTTTTATTATTTAGTTTCATTTAAATTTTGATGATCATTAGAAATTGCATCTAATGCTGCTCGCTGCTTCTTTTGATCTACGTGAGTATATAAATCTGTGGCAGTTGTTCCTTTTTGACCTAATTGCTGTGCTACTAAAACTTGATCTTTAGTAACAGCATACAATTCAGAAGCTAATGTATGGCGCAATTTATGAGGGGTAAGAGGATGACCAAAGCTGGCTGAATATTTGCTAACCATTTTTTCAATTGCATTAGTAGTCATGCGTTTTGTATTATTGTGCCATCTTGTTAGAAAGAAAGCCGTTTGCTTAGAATCGGCCATATAACGCTCAGCTCGGATTTTTTTATAATTTTTAATATAGTTTAGAGTCCATTCAGCAATAGGGACACTATCCTTTTGTCCGCCTTTACGCGTGACATCTAAAACTGCGTCCTTTATATTCAAATCTTGCATATCTACGCCAGCACACTCAGAAACTCGAATTCCTGTCCCTAAAATTAAAGCAATAATGGCCATATCTCTTTCTTTATTCATCTTGAAACCAGGTTTAGCTTGCTTATTGCATTTATTTTCATAGTCATGATCAATAAATTTAAGAAATTCGAATTTGAGGTTTCCAGTGTACATGTGTGATTCTAAAACGTGAGCACGATAATTTAATGTTTTAGTATCATTTAAAGACTCAATTTTGAGCATTACGTTGCGCTCAAAATAGGGCTCACCATTATTATTATCTGATGTAATGGTCAAAAATTTAAATAAAGAGCGTAGGGCATTAATAGAACGATTAATAGTAGTGGGGGAGTTCAAGTGTCCTTGCTTATTCTTAGTGTGGCCTAAGTTATCAATGTACAACATGATATCATTTCGCCGTAAATTTGCTAAAGTATCTGGTAAGATATGTTGATTATCTTTTGCAGTAGAGATGCCTTCTTGACGTAACCAATTAAAAAAACGACGTATCTCGGTTAAATATTGATAGGTGGTTGTTAATGAGTGATTAGTACCTAAATTATATTGTTTAACAAAGTCTGGCATATTATCTAGTTCAGTTTTAATTAAGCTAAGATACTTAGTAGATTCCATATTTTCTCCTTACTCGAACAAATGTTTAAATAATTGTATCATAGAAAAAGGCAATAAAAAACACCTATCTTTGGAGATAGGTGAATATTAAAAATCCCAGCTTTAATTACTTTTCCCAACTCAAACGATAATATCTATAGTATTATTGTAAAAAATTGTTCATAAATATTTAAAGAATGGAATAAACCACGTCACTATAACTGGAATACTAGCAACGCCGGTAGCAACCCTTCAGCATTCCAGTTATAGTAACTTTGATTATGTTTATCTATATAATATAGGCATTTAACATCAAGCTAAACAATCTGTATTATTAGACAGTGTTGTTTGTATGGTACAACTTACCTTTCAAGTATTTATTTTAAGATGATTAAATCTAATGATCAAGTCTTAAACGCCAAATTTTCAAAAAATATTTATATTTAATGTTAATTTAGTTTAAAATATTGTTTTTGAAATTTCATGTATAAAAATTGTACAATAAAGACGAAGATTATATAAGGCGAGGAAAAATTATGACAGAAGAAATTGATGTAAATTTTCAAGCTAAAAATCCAAGTGGTATTAAATTATTAAATCGTTTGTATGATGGTCATTTAGTATTAAATGATATCGGTGTCCGTTTGGATGAGCAGCTTAATAATGAAAATGAAGAATTAACTGTACCAACTCAAGAAGACGTTAATAATTTGGACGATACTTTTGGCAAGATGGTACAAACTTTTAGTGATATCACAGATGCTTATGGTAACGTTGATACCTTTGCGGATAATTTTGCCGGTACAACTAAGGATTTTGCAGAAAGATTAATCACTGAAATGGTAGACTTTAATAATGGTATTGCTGATATTGGAGATACTGAAGGTGGTCTTGAAAACTATGATAACGATAAACTCAACGATTGGGTTAACCAGGTTATGGGTGATATTGTAGCTACTAATGAAGCTTTCAATACTTTAATTAAGGAATAATAGTGCTTGAAGATCCAATTTAATAAAAGGCAAAATGGCTTTACAATCTTTAGATGGATCAATTAAAAAGGCGTCTCATGTGTGAGGCGCTTTTTTAATATATTATTTCTTTAAACTAGCTATTGGATAAATAGTGTAATCAGCTCTATAAGCAACAAGACGATGACCATCAATTACAAACTGGGTAGCATTTTTCATATCACTTTTATGGATAGAAACGTTTTTACCAGTGAATACAGCAATTGGCATCCCTAGTTGGCTTCTAATCATAACTACTTTAGCATCACCATTCCAGTCATTTTTAAAATTTTGATACATAGTATTTAATAGTGGAACAGCCTTGTTTTGATCATTGATATTAACATGCTTATTAAATTCATCTTCGTAATTCTTTAGTCCTTCATAGGCAATAAGAGTGGAGCCTACGTGAATCATTCTGTTGTGACCGTAATCAATGTCAATTACGCTAGATTTTTCGTTACCATTGCTGTCTTTTTGAGACATCTTTTTATCTGTATGAATATTAACAGATTTTGCCTTAATTTGATCGATCTTTTGTCCATTTGAATCATAAGTGGAAACTGTCAATGGTAAAGCACCGATTTTAGAGCGCATAGACAGCTCCCAATTTTCAAAATTGCTACAGCCAGAAAGTAAAGCTACGCTTAAAATACTTAAGCTTAACAATGAAATAAGTTTCTTTTTACGCATATGTTTTAAATTCCTCAATTCATACTTAATAGTGATGAGGTTAATTTTATCATATTTGTACTTAAGGGATGCAAAAAGGCGGGGAGTATTATTAAATTAAGCTATTGATAGTTAATAAAAAAACAAAAAAGTGAATTGATCTTTTCTAATAATCAAACCACTCTTATATATTTTGAATATCTTTTTCTAATCATCAGTACCAATTATACGATGCCAAATGTAAAATCTAAATCCGATTACTAATGCAATAGCCGCATACAAAAACATCCAGGCATATATAAAACCACCAAATATTCCTAGAACGCCTGCGATAATCATCAAAATTAGGCCAGTTATATCTCCACCTAAGTAAGGACTTTTTTCTAAGCAAATATAGACAATTCCAGCGCCAATAAACAGGCCAGCTATGATTATTTCAAGAATACCACCAACTATACTTTTAGCTGCGTATATGCCTAGTAATTGACCTAACAGTCCGTCTAGAAATAGCCATACTGACAAAACAATCATTAAAATTCCAATAACTAATTTAGTAACTCTCATCTTTTTTAGCCTACATATCTGTATATATTATCTATGCAAGATGCTAAAAAATTCAAAAATAATTTACTAAATTAATTTTGAAACATAAGCTTAAATCTGATAATTGATTTATAACAAAAAGGACTAAACTATTACGTCTAGTCCTTTTTCAATTATTTAAAATTTTCAGCCTTTACGTATGCATTTTTACCAACTCTATAGTAGGCTTCATTGTTAATATAATGTTTTGGTCCATATGTCTTAATAGGTGAACCTTGCTTTAATGTTTTCCACTCGGTGTTAAGTGATCCATTGCTTTGGTAAACATCGGCATCAGTCTTAAATATACGTGAGTTACCTAAGATATTGCTTGCCATGATGTATTTATTATCGCCAATTTTAACGGCTGATTTACCATTGCTTAATTTTGTCTTGCCACCATAGTAATTGACTGATGTATAAGCTTTATAAACTTCGCCGGTACGCTTGCCATTGCCATCATATACGTAGGACTTATACATTATTGTGCCAGTATGTTTGGCATTAGAGTTAGAAGGTGCTTGAGAAACTGCAGAGCCTGAAATAGATAATGGGAGAATAGTTACATTACCGTCTGTAGACATTCCTTTCCAATTATCAGTGTATTGCCAGATAGCTACGCCGTCCATTGAAGGGAAGTATTTAAAATTAGGCTTATCTACTCGTCCAGATATAGCATATGCTGCTACCCATAAGGAATTAGGATATTTTTTGATAATAGATGGTGTATTAATGTTATTTTGTAACACAGAAGAACTAGCGTAAAGTAGTGGCTGATAGCCAGCTGCTTTAATTTCATCCATAAAGGCTAAGATTGCCTTAGCGGTGACGTTCTTACCGTTAGTAATTATATTGCCGCTGCCAGTTTCATAATCACAAGCTAAGTAGGATCCTTTAGGAAGACCAAGGGCTTTAGCAGATGCTACAGCATATTTAGCTTCACTTTTAGCTATAGAAGCATTAGAACTAAATGTAGCAAAGTGATAACCCATCGGCATCATGTCGTTAGCAATGGCAGATTTGATTTGAGCGGCAGCCTTTGGATTACGATAGCTAGTACCTTCACTAACTTTGACTATTGCAAATTGAGATCCGGCTTTGGCATGAGCTGTTAAATCCGCACTTTGATAACTAGCAACATCAATCCCTAGTTCTCTTGCTGCTACGGAAGTTGCTGAAGCTTGTACATGGGAAGGATTAATAGGAGAGAGGGATGCAGGTAGGAGACTCATCCCAGTGTTTACTAACATAGTTGCACAAGCTAATTTTACGAATGTTTTCTTTTTTAACAAATTAATTCCTCCATAATTGGTGGAGAGAGTTAATAATCTATATCTCTCACTTTTAATATATTTAAAACTTATATATTATAGATTACATTGGTAGGTACCAAAATGCAATAGTTGAGATTAAATATTAATATTGTAGTAATCAGATAGAAATAATTGCAATAAAATTGAGATAATAATTGAGAGTCGAGCATGGAATGATTATTAAATGTCATTCTTTTTGGTTTATGCCTCCTTAGAGGGATGCACGTTCAAAAGGCCTAGCAAACAGTAAAAAAGTGCTAGTACTTAGCCAAGTATGATAATAGACGTGGTGAAGAAATTTGAATGAAAATAAATAGATACTGATATTACAATTAGAATATTATGCTTTTTAGACACTTTTAATTTTTAAATGTCAAGAATAATACTTAAAACCTAAAGAAATGTATAAGGAGGGCTATTTCGTATATTACTTTAATGACAAAAATATTGTAATTATATAAAATATAGATAGTTAAGAAAAGCGCTTAATTAGCTAAATAAAGTATATAGATGTTTCTTTAATGAAAGCAAAGGTGATCAAAATGCTACATTGGATTTGGGTATTAATTGTTGGAGGAGTTATTGGTTTGATTGCTGGAGCTCTTACAGGGCATGGCAGATCAATGAACTGGATTGCTAATATCTTAGCAGGGTTAATTGGTTCCTCATTAGGTCAAGCTTTATTGGGTGCCTGGGGGCCACAAGTTGCTGGCATGGCAATTGTACCGTCAATTTTAGGTGCAGTAATTTTGGTAATCATTGTTGCCTTCGTTGTCAGCAAATTTAGAACTGCATAACGTTTATATGAGTAAAAATTTTTAGTACGTACTACAAACGAAAAGGCTAAAATAAGGATTTTATCCTAGATTTAGCCTTTTTTGTTGCCCTATTCTCTTGGGAGAGGGGAGAGAAATAAAAGCATTAAAGACAGTGATGCTACAAATTGATAGAAATAAATAGATTTTGAAACAATGAATTGAAGATAATCTGGCTGTTTTGAATAGAATTTTGGGCTCTCATTGTCAACTGAAGCCAATTATGTTTAGGTTTCAGTTGATTAATAATGACTTACTTTAAAAGAATTTATGATTGTTCAAATAAAAAGTTATTTTTTATTCATTATGTAATACGTAATTGTTAAAAATCAAACGCTGAATATTAAAAATAGAAAGATGATTAGCAAGTGTACTGTGGAGTAATAAAAGAAAAAAGCTTAGAAAAGCTATGAGACGTAGAGATTCTTTATAATATAAGGATTTTTATAAAGAATGAATGAAAATTAAAACAAAATATAAAATTTGTTTGAACTTTATAAATCAGCAAAAATAGCTGTTTTGATAGGAACTTAGTTCTTGCTATCATTAAAATTATTGTTTTAAGTAATGCATAGCAAATATAATTTATCTAATCAATTACCATTTATAGAAAGCAAGTATAAAGAATATGGTCGTTAAAGGGATTATTTCATTAATAATGATTCAGCAAAATTTATATGACGAATTGTCTACCCCTAAAATCATTATTAAATCAGCTGATCATGCCATTTTACTATGAATATCCCTATAATCAGCATGAAATTAGACCGATTTTTAGTCTGAGAATCTGTATTAAATCTATTTATTATTATGGTAAAAATATCAGCGTATTAGCTTGATTAGCTAGTTATTGAATGTATATGGTATTTCACTTAAGCCTTTAAAT
>SKEM01000020.1_pt1 | contig 137765 bp, 152 predicted proteins | sample 4826731 | NCBI WGS metagenome assembly SKEM01 (sample SAMN11008809, study PRJNA524170) | human gut metagenome | biome: Human fecal sample; material: Feces; isolation source: fecal sample from pouch patient p37 | host: Homo sapiens | place: Israel: Tel-Aviv | collected 2015-07-27 | reverse complement strand
TCGCAACGATAGCAACCGGAGTTTCTTGATGAAAATATGCTTCTATCATTACAAGCTCGTTTGGTGTAAGATGGGTATAAGTCATTTATGTTCACTCTCCTTGTATGCTTTAGCGGGTATTACAATTTGAGTGTAACATAAATGGCTTTTTTATTTGTCTCGCTTAATTATACAAACGGCGCAATAAAAACACTAATAAAGGATAGTACAGTATAATAAAAAATAAAAGGTATCTGGTACGAAAATCAACTAGATACCTTTTTTGTGTTCTTATTTTTTTGTTATTTTATAAAAAATAGAGATCTCATGTTAGAAAACCTAACATATGCAGTTGACAATATTTTTTTTAATTGGTACACTTTAGCCAACTTATAAAACGAAAGGGGACGTCTGATGGGAGAAAAGGAATTGCGCCGATCTATGTCCGTATTTCCAATTGGTACAGTTATGAAGCTGACTGATTTGTCTGCTCGGCAAATTCGCTATTATGAAGAACAAGATTTAGTTCATCCGGAACGAAGCGAAGGAAACCGACGTATGTATTCGCTGAATGATATTGATATGTTGCTTGAGATTAAAGACTATCTTTCAGAGGGATTGAATATGGCTGGGATCAAACGTGTATACGAAATGGCACAGGCGAAAAAACAAGAAGCAAAAAACAAGAAGCCGTTGACAGATCATGACGTTCGACAAATTTTTCGTGATGAGATTTTGGCGCAAGGTGGGTTAAGCAAAACAGGTCATTATCAGTCGCAAGGATTGCAAAGACAATTCTTTGACTGAATAAATTAAAAAAGGAAGAGGGATACCATGGTAAAGAAACAGATAACAGGTGAAGAAATCAAACGAATCATTGAGGAAGAAAACGTACGATTTTTACGATTGATGTTCACAGACATCTTAGGTACGATCAAAAATGTAGAAGTTCCAGTGAGCCAGATCGACAAAGTATTAGAAAATAAAATGATGTTTGACGGTTCTTCGATTGAAGGATTTGTTCGAATTGAAGAAAGCGATATGTATTTGTATCCAGATCTCTCCACTTGGATGATCTTCCCGTGGGAAAGTGCTCATGGAAAAGTTGCTCGTTTAATTTGTGATATCTATAATCCGGATGGGACACCATTTGCCGGCGATCCTCGCGGGAATTTGAAACGAGCATTGAAAGATATGCGCGACCTTGGTTTTACCTCTTTCAATTTAGGACCTGAACCAGAATTCTTCTTATTTAAATTAGACGAAGACGGTGGGATCACAACGACCTTGAATGATAAAGGTGGTTATTTTGATTTTGCACCAACAGATTTAGGTGAAAATTGCCGCCGTGACATCGTGTTGGAATTAGAAAGTCTAGGCTTTGAAGTGGAAGCTTCACATCATGAAGTAGCGCCAGGACAGCATGAAATTGACTTTAAATATGCAGATGTGGTAGATGCTTGTGATAATATCCAAACCTTCAAGCTCGTTGTCAAAACGATTGCACGCAAGCATGGACTTCACGCGACTTTCATGCCGAAACCGTTATTTGGGATCAATGGTTCTGGTATGCATTGCAATATGTCTTTGTTCAATGATGAAGGAAATGTTTTCTATGATAAAGACGGTGAATTGGAACTAAGTGAAACAGCTTATCATTTCTTAGGTGGTTTGCTGAAACATGCTCGTGCCTACACAGCCGTTTGCAATCCAACAGTCAATTCTTATAAACGTCTCGTTCCAGGTTATGAAGCGCCTGTTTATGTCGCATGGAGTGGCCGTAATCGTTCGCCATTAGTACGTGTACCAGAATCTCGCGGTTTATCCACACGTTTGGAATTGCGGTCAGTTGATCCATCTGCAAACCCATACTTGGCAATGGCAGTATTGTTGCAAGCAGGACTAGACGGTATCCGTAATCAGATCACACCGCCAGCAGCTGTTGACCGTAACATTTATGTAATGGATGAGGAAGAAAGAGAAGCTGCACATATCCAGGACTTACCTTCAACTATCCATAATGCTATCAAAGAATTGCGTAAGGATAATGTAATGATTGACGCATTAGGACAACATATCTTCTCAAATTTTGTTGAAGCAAAACGTCTCGAATGGGCGGCATTCAGACAAACTGTTTCCGAGTGGGAAAGAGAACAATATCTAGAACTTTATTAAAACAGGAATACCGTGAATTAGAGGCTGTGAAATCAGCGTTTTGACCTGAGTATTAGAGAAACTAACGGAAAAATAGTTCCTCATATTTTGCCGTTTTTTGAGCTAATACCGAGGGTCAGCTGATTGAACACCGTTTAGTGGAGAGGTTGTGAAAAAGCTGCCCTGCAACAAGTAATAAGAATAGCCAAGCAAAAACAGCTTTTCTTGTTTTTGAATTGGCTGAACTTATTACCGCAGATGCAAGCTTTTGAACACCGTTTACCAAGAGGTTTTGAAAAAGACGTTTAGTTTCGAGTATTAAGAAAAATTTTGTGAAAATGGCTTTCTACATTTTTGCATAAATTTGGCTTAATACCGAGAAACTGGCTTTTGAATACCGTTTATCCAGAGGTTGTGAGCCTACCATTTAACTCCGAATCACAAGAAATAATTTCAAAAACAGCTTCTCATGTTTGATGGATATTGTGACTTGTGACCGAGGAGTTGGCAGGAGAACACCGTTTATTTAGAAATAAGGAGGCACGACTTTTGTCGCATCTCCTTATTTTTTACTTATGTGATTCGTTACCTTCAATGAATCCCTACAAGGCACTTTTGTTGAAAAAAAGGTCATCTTTGAAAAAATTAGTGGAATTGTTTTGTTTTTGATATTATTTAATAGAAAAGATATGCCAAAAATCCGAGAACTGTGGACTACGTTTTTTACGTAAAGGAGGTAAATAAGGGTGAAAGAAAAAGATTGTTTCTACGATAAGCTATATAAACTGTTGCTGCAAGTAGGAAAAAGTAGTTCTTTGTTAGGTGGGATATTATCTATCATAATGTTTGTTTTATTTTTTTATCTATTATTTCACTTAAAATTTTTCAGTAACGATTTTCTGATTTGCTTAGGTTTAACGTTAGCTATGTTTATATCAAGCTTATTATGTGGGTTAAATTTTTTTTGCACTCATAAAGGACTTAAGAAATAATTTCTCAAAGGATATCGAAAAAGAAAAAATTGTAAGCGGATAGTATTCATTTGAGTACTTGACTTTCCCTTAGTCAGCTTGTATTATACACCTTGGGCACCCTTTTAGAGGGTCAGAAGTTTACAGAAATTTCGGCTCCCTATTCTTATTGAAGAATAGGGAGCTTTGTTTATTGTCTGAGACTTTTCCTGCACATAAATTAAAAAGGAGTTTTTGAACTTATGACAAAATATATTTTTGTGACCGGCGGTGTCGTTTCATCAATCGGAAAAGGGATTGTTGCAGCTTCTTTAGGACGCTTATTGAAAAACCGCGGCTTAAAAGTAACTATCCAAAAATTTGATCCATACATCAACGTGGATCCGGGGACGATGAGCCCATATCAGCACGGAGAAGTATTCGTAACAGATGATGGTGCTGAAACAGATTTGGATCTGGGCCACTACGAACGTTTTATTGACATCAATTTGAACAAATACTCCAACGTGACGACAGGAAAAATCTATTCTGAAGTTTTGCGTAAAGAACGTAAGGGCGAATACTTGGGAGCAACTGTTCAAGTTATTCCTCATATTACAAATGAGATCAAAGAAAAAATCATGCGAGCAGCTAAAATGACTGATTCAGATGTGATCATTACAGAAGTAGGGGGAACAGTAGGGGATATAGAATCTTTGCCATTCCTTGAAGCACTTCGTCAAATGAAAGCAGATGTCGGTACAGATAATGTTATGTATATCCATACAACATTGATTCCTTACTTGAAAGCTGCTGGAGAAATGAAAACTAAACCAACGCAGCACAGTGTAAAAGAGCTACGTGGTTTAGGTATCCAACCGAATATTTTGGTGGTACGTACAGAGCAACCTGTTTCTCAAAGCGTGAAAAACAAATTGGCACAATTTTGTGATGTCGAACCAGAAGCAGTTATCGAGTCGCCAGATGTAGATACACTTTACTCCATCCCATTAGTTTTACAAGCACAAGGAATGGATCAAATTGTTTGCGACCATTTAAAACTAGATACACCAGAAGCAGACATGACAGAATGGAAAGAATTAGAAGAACGTGTCTTGAACTTGAAGAAAAAAGTACGGATTGCGCTTGTCGGTAAATATGTCGAGTTACCAGATGCATATATCTCAGTAGTTGAAGCATTGAAACATTCTGGTTTCGCCTATAATTCAGACATCGAGATCGATTGGATCAAAGCACAAGAATTAACGAGAGAAAATGTAGAAGAACGTTTGAAAGACGCAGATGGAATCTTGGTTCCTGGTGGATTTGGTGATCGCGGAGTAGAAGGGAAAATCGAAGCGATTCGTTATGCTCGCGAAAATGACGTTCCGTTTTTAGGTATTTGTCTTGGTATGCAGATGGCTTGTGTCGAATTTGCACGTAACGTCGTTGGATTAGAAGATGCGTCATCAGCTGAAACGAATCCAGATACAGCAAACAATATTATTGATTTAATGGCTGATCAGGAAAACATCGAGAATTTGGGTGGAACTTTACGCCTTGGATTATACCCATGTAAAATCAAAAAAGGAACGAAGACGGCTGAAGCATATGATGGAGCCGATGTTGTGCAAGAACGTCACCGTCACCGCTATGAGTTCAATAACAAATATCGTCAATTGTTTGAAGAACAAGGGCTAGTCTTTTCAGGTGTCTCACCAGATAACCGTTTAGTAGAAATCGTAGAGCTGCCAGAGAAAAAATTCTTTGTGGGATGCCAATTCCACCCAGAATTGATTTCTCGTCCAAATCGCCCGCAAAAATTAATCAAAGCATTTGTCGGAGCATCATTAGCAGATCACGAAACAAAATAATTTTTGAACTTGATAGAAAGAGAAAAGTAGCAAGAGAAGGGGATAAGCAATTTTCTTGTCACTTTTCTCTTTTTCTGATTTGTTATTATTTGTAGGAAAAAAGATAGAAAGCAAAAGACTTTTTTCGATTAAAGCGCTATTGGATATTTTATTTTTTGCAAAAAACTTCTTGAAAATTTTCATTTTCATTGATTTTAGTAGAAAACTACCGAAATGTTTGGTAAAATAGGGTCGTTGGTTAAGAATTGTCTTAACAAATTTAGTTTTACAAAACTTAGGAGGAATTTTATTATGCCAGTAGTATCAGGAGCTGAATTTTTAAAAGCTGCTCGTAAAGGCGGTTACGCTGTCGGCGGATTCAACACAAACAACTTGGAATGGACTCAAGCAATCCTTGAAGCGGCTGAAGCAAAACAAGCACCAGTACTTATCCAAACATCAATGGGTGCAGCTAAATACATGGGTGGTTACAAAATCTGTAAAGATTTAATCACTGATTTAGTTGAAGCAATGAACATCACTGTTCCAGTTGCTATCCACTTAGACCATGGTGATTACGAAGCTGCTTTGGAATGTATCGAATTAGGCTATACTTCAGTAATGTTCGATGGTTCACATCTACCATTTGAAGAAAACTTGAAATTAGCTAAAGACGTTGTTGAAAAAGCACATGCAAAAGGTATCTCAGTTGAATGTGAAGTTGGTTCAATCGGCGGAGAAGAAGACGGAATCATCGGTAACGGCGAATTAGCTGATATTGAAGAATGCAAACAAATGGTTGCTACAGGTATCGACTACTTAGCTTGCGGTATCGGTAACATCCATGGTCAATATCCAGAAAACTGGAAAGGATTAGCTTTTGACCACTTACAAGCAATTGCTGATGCTGTAGGTCCAGACATGCCTTTAGTATTACATGGCGGATCAGGTATTCCTCAAGATCAAATCGAAAAAGCTATCTCAATGGGTATCTCAAAAGTAAATGTTAACACTGAATTCCAATTATCATTTGCTGCAGCTACTCGTAAATATATCGAAGCTGGTAAAGATAAAGAAGGTAAAGGATTCGACCCTCGTAAATTATTAGCTCCAGGTAAAGCAGCAATCGTTGAAGATGCTAAATCTCATATCGACTGGTTCGGTTCAGCTAACAAAGCGTAAGCATCCACATAACAGATACGATATATAGGAATGGAGAACGACTTTTGAAGTCGCTCTCCATTCTTTTTTACTTAAAACGGCAGACCATGCTCGTTTCTTTTTTTTATCTATGATAAAATACAAGCATATCCATGAAAAAAGATTAATAAACAAGGTGGAAACAGATGAAAAAAATCGTAATCAAAGGAAACCGACCTTTAGCTGGTGAAGTAACGATCAGCGGTGCAAAAAATAGTGCAGTCGCATTGATTCCAGCTGCAATCTTAGCTGATTCCCCAGTGATCTTGGAAGGTGTGCCGGACATACAAGATGTTCATTCATTAATTGAAATTTTAGAGATCATGGGCGCAACTGTCCATTTTTCCAACAACATACTAGAAATCGATCCTCGAGAAGTCGTATCGATTCCGATGCCGCACGGAAAAATCAATAGTTTGCGTGCTTCTTATTATTTTATGGGAACACTGCTTGGTAAATTTGGCGAAGCGGTAGTAGGCCTGCCAGGTGGCTGTTATTTAGGCCCTAGACCGATTGACCTACACGTCAAAGGATTTGAAGCTCTAGGTGCTGAAGTGACAAATGAACATGGTGCCATGTATTTACGGACAGAAAATAAAGGATTGCGTGGCAATCGGATTTTCATGGACGTGGTTTCAGTCGGAGCAACGATCAATGTGATGTTAGCTGCTGTAAAAGCAAAAGGACAGACAGTAATTGAAAACGCTGCACGAGAACCGGAAATCATAGATGTGGCAACTTTACTGAATAATATGGGGGCAAAAGTTCGAGGAGCGGGTACAGATGTGATCCGTATCGAAGGAGTCGAAACATTACATGGCTGTCGGCATTTCATGATTCCTGACCGCATCGAAGCAGGAACCTATCTAGCATTAGCAGCTGCAGTAGGAAATGGTATCAAAGTGAAAAATGTGATCTTTGAACATTTGGAAAGCTTTATAGCAAAATTGCAGGAAATTGGTGTCCATATGAAAATCAGCGAAGATGAAATCGAAGTTTACCCCTCGAAAGAATTAAAACCCGCAAACATCATGACCTATCCTTATCCAGGATTTGCCACAGATCTGCAGCAGCCACTTACTGCGTTACTATTGATGACTACAGGCACTTCAGAAATCATCGATACGATCTATGCGAAACGTGTGAACCATGTGCCGGAACTAGCACGAATGGGCGCTGATATTACCGTGGAAGGAAATATGATCATCGTGAATGGTCCAAATAAACTTCACGGCACAGAAGTCGTGGCTTCTGATCTTCGGGCAGGTGCTTGTTTAGTGATTGCTGGACTATTGGCAGAAGGGACAACGACGATTTACAATGTAGATTATATCTTACGCGGTTATGATCATATTATCGAGAAACTAACAGCCTTAGGGGCATCAATTGAAATGATAGAGGAAGTGGGAGCTGAATGAGCGATTATTTGACAATGGCAGAACTAGAGAACAAAACGTTAAAAGAAGTTTATAGTTATGCCAAAGAATTTAAAATTCCTTATTACAGTAAGATGAATAAAAAGGAATTATCTCTAGCTGTGATTCGTGCACAAGCAGAGAAACAAGGATTTTATTATATGGAAGGAATATTGGATATCGTTGGTCAAGATGGTTACGGTTTTTTACGGCCAATCAATTATGGACCAAGTGCAGAAGATATCTATATTTCTGCCTCACAAATCAGACGATTCAGTTTGAGAAATGGGGACAAAGTGGCAGGAAAAGCCCGTCCACCTAAAGAATCGGAACGTTATTATGGTTTGATGCACGTGGAAAGCGTTAATGGAAAAGATCCGGAAGAAGCAAAAGAACGTCCGCATTTTCCAGCCTTAACACCTCTTTATCCGCAAAGACAGCTTCAACTGGAAACAACACCGCAAAGACTATCTACCCGAATGATCGATATCTTTTCTCCAATCGGTTTTGGTCAGCGTGGATTGATCGTCGCACCGCCAAAAGCAGGGAAAACTTCTGTATTAAAAGAAATCGCAAATGGTATCACCGAAAACTATCCGGAAGTAGAATTAATCGTTCTACTGATTGATGAACGACCGGAAGAAGTAACGGATCTAGAACGAAGCGTGAAAGGCGACGTGGTATCTTCTACATTTGATCTGCAGCCGCAAAACCATACTCGAGTTTCTGAATTAGTATTGGAACGCGCAATGCGTTTAGTCGAAGATAAACGAGATGTCGTTATCTTGATGGATAGTATTACTAGACTTGCTCGGGCCTATAACTTAGTCGTTCCACCAAGCGGACGTACATTGAGTGGCGGGATTGACCCAGCCGCATTGTATAAACCTAAGAAATTTTTCGGGGCAGCAAGAAACATCGAAGAAGGTGGCAGTTTGACGATTTTAGCGACCGCTTTAGTCGATACAGGAAGCCGTATGGATGACGTGATCTATGAAGAATTCAAAGGAACTGGAAATCTAGAATTACAACTTTCACGTGAATTATCTGAACGTCGGATCTTCCCAGCCATCGATATCAAAAAATCAGGTACCCGAAAAGAAGAATTATTGATGCCAAGTGAAGAATTAGAAGAAATTTGGAAACTTCGAAAAAATATGACTGGAGATTCATTAGAATATACGGAACAACTGATCCGCTTTTTGCGTAAAACAAAAAACAATCAGCAATTTTTCAAAGAATTTCAAGATGTCTCCTTTGGTAAAAAAAATCCGACCAGAAATCTGAAAAGATAATTGCAACCTTGACTGAAACATGTTAAGATGTTAATGTTGTAAATCGACAAATCAACTCTGGTTCAGCAAATGGAGCAGGGCAAAGGAGCGAAAAAATCATGAAAGAAAACATCCATCCAGATTACCACCCAGTAGTATTCATGGATTCAACAACTGGTTTCAAATTCTTGTCAGGTTCAACAAAAACTTCACAAGAAACAGTTGAATGGGAAGACGGTAATACATACCCAGTCATCCGTGTCGAAGTAACTTCTGACTCACATCCATTCTACACTGGACGTCAAAAATTCACACAAGCAGACGGACGTGTGGACCGTTTCAACAAAAAATACGGTCTCAAAGACGCAAACGCTGCGGAATAATAAAAACGCTGATAACTCAACGTTTAGCAGACTATCTGATAGGGATAGTCTGTTTTTTTATGTTTTTTGCCAATTTAAAACTTCGTTTGATGCTGAAAAAGTCGTAGGATCATAATGCACAAAACAATGAAAAACTAGTATATAGTTTTAATTATCCACTTGATAAAAACACCTTATATTAACGAAATGAAGAGGGGTTATTTCGAAGTAAAAAACCATTTACCTAAAATTAGAAGCTAAGCTTTCCTTTCAAGGAAGGCTTTTTGTTTTGTTATAGACTTGCGATTGTTTGTGAGCTAGATCGTTCATTTTAATGACTTATACACGCGGATGATGGGTCTTTTTCCTCTGTTCATTCATAATATTGAACGGTACAGCTAGCGATGCTATACTGACCTCAGTTCCAAGAAAACGTTAACATTTTTTGTGGGGGAGAGGTTTTTTATGAGGTTTGATCAATTGATCGCAGAAGAACTGATTGTTTTCGATCCATCGATAGATTCAAAAGGATCATTATTTGAGCGAATAGGGGATGTGTTGAAAAAAACAAATAAGGTAAGAAATGTTCAAAAAGTCGTTAAGGCACTATTCAAACGAGAGGAGGAGATCTCCACAGGAATAGAAGATGGATTTGGGATTCCCCATGCAAAAAGCAAATATGTGACAAAACCAGCACTGTGTTTTTTTCATACAGCCAAATTAACGGACTATAGCGGGATAGATGAAATGCCAATTGAATATATTTTTGCCATCGTAGTTCCTGAAAAATCAGCAGATATGCATCTAGAGATTCTCAGCACACTCTCCAGACGATTGATGAATGCAGATTTTAGAAAGGGAATAAAAGAAGCCACTACGCCAGCAGATATCATCAGACAGATTAGTCAAGAATGAAAATAGTAGAGTCTTTGTCCGAGTATCGATAGTGAAGAAAAAGGAGGAAAATAATCATGAAAATCGTTGGTGTAACTGCTTGCCCGACTGGAATTGCTCATACTTATATGTCGGCAGAAAAATTAGAAGTAACAGCAAGAAATCTAAACCATCAAGCAAAATTCGAAACACAAGGTGTAAAAACAGAAAATCAGTTATCTGAACAAGAAATCAAAGAGGCAGATGCAATCATTCTTGCAGTAGATAAAGAAATCGAATTGGACCGATTTGCCGGGAAAAAAGTAAAGCGTGTCTCTACAAGCCGAGCAATCAAAGAACCGCAAGTAGTAATAGACGAAGCATTGAGAGATATTGGCGTATTCGTTGTGTCTAATGAAAAAGAACCAGCTGCAAATGAGAAAAAGCCGACAATCTATAATCATTTCATGAATGGTGTGAATTACATGCTTCCATTTGTGATCGCAGGCGGAATCATCATCGCACTGAGTTTTGCCTTTGGGATTACAGCGGCTGATCCCAACTCAGCAGACTATAATGTGTTAGCAGCTGCATTTTCAAGGATCGGAGGAGATACAGCGTTTGCCATGATGGTTCCTGCGTTAGGCGCGGGGATTGCTACATCGATTGCTGGAAAAGCAGGTTTTGCCCCAGGAATTGTTGCCGGATTACTGGCCTCTACAGGTGGTTCAGGTTTTCTTGGCGGAATGATTGGTGGCGTGCTAGCAGGGTATATCTGTGATTTTCTGGCAAATAAAATTAGCGTAAAAAAAGAATTTTCTGCTATTTATCAGCTGATTGTCGTCCCCTTTTTATCGATCTTAATTATTGGGCTTTTGATGGTATTTGTGATTGAACAACCGATCACATGGGTGTTGGATGCTTTGACAAATTGGCTGAATAGCTTGGGAAATACATCCGGGCTATTGTTCGGATTACTTATCGGGATCATGATGGCAGCTGATATGGGTGGGCCGATCAATAAATCGACTTCGACTTTCTCGATCGGTTTGATGTCAGCTGGAGTAAATGCACCGATTGCTGCTTGTATGGCTGCAGGAATGACACCTCCCCTAGGTATTGCTTTAGCCACTTTATTATTCAAACATAAATTTACCAAAGAAGAACGGACTTCAGGTCAATCATGCTGGATTTTAGGCGCTTCGTATATTACAGAAGGTGCTATACCGTTTGCGGTATCTGACCCGATCCGCGTGATACCTAGTTTGATGACAGGTTCAGCAGTCGCTGCAGGGATTTCCATGGCAGTAGGAGTTACTTCAATGGCACCTCATGGAGGGATTTGGGTGATGCTAATTCCAAATGTTATGAACAATTTACCTATGTATGTCTTGGCAATTGCATCAGGTACAGTCACTACAGCCTTTATGCTTGGACTATTGAAAAAAACAGTGAAAGAGAAAAAACAAGACAAGTGGACGAAAAATGAAAATCTAACAAATGAGGTGGAAGCGTAATGTTATATACAATGAAAGAGTTATTGAAAGTGGCTAAAGAGAATCAATTTGCAGTACCAGCCTTCAATATTTGCAGCTATGATATGATGAAAGCAATCATCGAAGAAGCAGAGAGATTAGAAGCACCAGTAATCTTAGAAATTCATCCTGATGAAATCGCCTATTTAAGTGATGAGTTTGTTGCGGCAGTAAGAGCCTATGCTTATACAAGTAAACTGCCGATCGTTATCCACTTGGATCATGGCGGTACGATAGAAGATGTCTTACGGGCGATTCGAAACGGCTATTCTTCCGTGATGATCGATGCGTCTTTGAAATCATTCGACGACAATGTACAGATTACGAAAAAAGTGGTTGCGTTAGCTCATGCGGTAAATGTCTCAGTGGAGGCTGAGCTTGGAACGATTGGGAATAATGGTTCTGCTGAAGGAGGTGCTGAAACAATCATTTATACAGATCCTGATCAAGCGAAGATTTTTGTGAAAGAAACAGGAATCGATACACTTGCTGTAGCAATTGGAACAGCGCATGGCTTGTATCCGAAAAACAGAACTCCAAAATTAAATATCGACTTACTGAAAGAATTGAACCAACAAATCGATCTTCCATTTGTTTTACATGGCGGTTCAGGTAATCCGGACGCAGAAGTCAGCGAAGCAGTAAAATACGGAGTTGCCAAAGTGAATTTGAGCTCAGATCTTAAAAGCGTCTTTTTCAATGCTTTGAGAGAAATATTGAGTGAAAATCCATCGATGTACGAGCCGAATGCAATTTATCCAGCAGCTAATAAAAAGGTACAAGAAGTGGTCAAACATAAAATGGAAATTTTGAACACAGTAGGCAAGGCTAGTTTATACTAAAAATAAAAATGTGTGGTCAAGAGGGTATGACAATAGTCTTGTCATACCCTCTTAACCACACACGATGTTCAGAAGTAGTTTTTTCGAAAAATTTCTTCTTATTTCTCGAAGCCAATCACTTCTGTCACAACCTCTTTTTTCCTGTTACTATATAAAGTAAATGGGGTGATTTTATGTTGAATGAAGTGGAGAATAGACAGCAGGAGATTGTGAATTATCTAAAAAACAACCAATTTGCAAGAGTCACCGATTTGATCGAGTTAGTAAATTATAGCGAAGCCACGATTAAACGTGACCTTGTTTTTCTGGAAAAAAGTGGATTGATCCGTAGAGTTCGCGGTGGCGCCATGCTTATTGACAATCGAAAAATTGACGTGCCTTACCTGATGAAGATCACCAAATTAGAAGAAGAAACAGAAAAACGTAAGATTGCAGATACAGCTTCTTCTTTGATTCGAGATGATATGGTCTTATTCTTGGATTCCAGTACAACCTCTTTACACTTAGTCAGAAACCTAGCAAGATTTGATGGTTTGCAGATCATTACGAATGGCATCGTCACAGCTGCTATGTTGAGTGAATATACAACGGCAAAAGTATCTGTATTGGGAGGGGCAATTGTTCCGAAACGAGCAACAATCAACGGTTCAAAAGCCTATAACGATGCATTGTCATATTATGCGGATTTAGCGATAATGAGTTGTCGCGGGCTAGATTTCAGCCAAGGAGTAACAGAAACTCATGAAGGAGAGGCAATGGTCAAAAAAGCTTTTAGAAAACAATCAGACCGGCTTGCCGTTTTAGTTACACAGCAAAAAATTGCACATAAATTCATGCATCAAGCCATTGCTTTTCATGAAATCGATTATCTGGTGACAAGTAAAGAACTGACAAAAGAACAGTATGCGAAAGTAAAGGAACACCATATCGAATGTCTGTACGGATAAATTATTACGTGAATGTTCTAAGTGGCTTCCTCATTTTTAGATAGGACCTTATCTTTGCTCGCTTCTCTCAGCCGATGGTATAATAATGAAAAGGTTATCTTGTTAGATAATCTTACTTTTTTATCCAGGAGAAAGGAGTGCAGAAAATGAAACATGTGAAGGCGTTGGTAGTGAAGGCAATCATGATCTGGGCGATTCTGTGGGTCGTGCTGACAGGTTTATACGGTGTTAGCTTTATGGATTCAACGATTGTTGGGGTAATTATTGTAGTCATGATCTATGTGCTAGGGGATCTGTTGATCTTACGTAAAGTAGGGAACATCGCAGCGACGATCGCAGATGCTGGTTCAGCTGCAGTTATCTTGTGGCTCTATCTATATTTTATGAATGATACAGTCGATATTTGGATGAAAGTATTGATTCCTGCTCTATTGATCGGTGTGGCAGAATGGTTCTTCCACAAGTGGTTGCTAAGTCAAGGCATCGTACCAGATGAACGGAAAATGGAATAAATCAACAGTTAAACTATTCTTATCGATAAATGAAAGCTTTAAAAATAAATAGATGTTTAATTAAGAATAATCATAAACTATTTTTACTCAAAAAACCGCTCAGATTATTTTCAGATCTGAACGGTTTTTTTTATCTATTCATCAAGATCAAATTTCATTTTTCAATGATTCAATCAATTCGCCCTCTGCTTCATGACTATGTTTTCGGCCATTAACAAGATAGAGTGCTGTACATATCAATGGAATGACTCCGGCAATCACATACAATCCTCTAAATGAAGTAAGAGATTTTAGCATCCCCATCAAATAAGGACCAACGCCTAAGCCTAGGTCTAAACCAATAAAGTAGGTAGATAAAGCAATACTGATTCGATGTTCGCGGACGATTTTTAAACAAACAGCCTGTCCATTTGACATAAACGTACCATAACCTAGGCCGACTAATGCTCCAGAGATAAGCAATGTCACACTATTCGTCGTTACACTCAGTAAAAATAATCCTGCTGTTAAGAATAAATAGCTAGGATACATCACGTATTGTTCTCCTTTGACATCGAAAATCCTTCCAGTCAATGGACGTGTAAATGTGATGACCAAAGCATATACGACGAAGAAAAATGACCCAGCAGCAACTAAGTGGATTACTTTTGTATAAGAAGATAAAAATGATAAAACACTTGAATAAGAAAGACCCATCAAAAAGGCAATTCCTGTAATGAAAAGTGCTTTCTTTTCAATAAAACTATTGATATTCCATGAGCGAAGAGATATTTTTTGTTCTTCAGATAATGGAATATTTTTTACAGGAAAGACAAGGCAGGCAATCGTAACAAAGAAGACCAGTACAATTGAAAACCAGATAATGAAACGAAAATCAGTCATATTCAGCAAAATCATTCCTAAAAATGGCCCAACAGCGGCAGCTAAACTAGTACTTAATCCATAATAATTGATGCCTTCCCCTTTTTTAGATGCAGGGATATATGCAGTAACGATAGCATTTGTAGCTGTAGAAACTGTACCGTAGCCGAATCCATTCAAGAATCGAACTAAATACAATGCCCCGATAGTTGGCGTATAAAGATATGCTAATGTTGAAAGGAGATAGAAGATCGCGCCGCCTCTTAAGGTAAACTTCCGACCAAATAGTTCTAACTGTTTCCCCATGAATAAGCGTGCCAGCAATGTTCCGATGATATAGATCCCAGAAGCAAAACCTGCTTGGCTCAAGCTGGCGTGTAAGGTGTCTTGCGCAATGACTGCCATGATGACCATCAACAGATAATAAATCAGGTAGACAATAAAATTGATCAATGTGATTCCAATAAAATATTTATTAAATAATTTCTTTTCCATGTATGTTATACATTCCCCTTAAGCTGAATATGCTTTTAATTTTTGTATTTGAACTTCTACATCGTGATAATTGGATGGATAGCGATCAACAAGTTGGCGAATAAATAAATCTCTTGTAGACATAAACAGATTTAAAAATTCTTCGCATTCGTTTGTTGGATTCTCATCCACTGCTTTGATCAATTCGATCGAGTTTTGATACGCATCATTTAAAAAGACTAAAGAAGCTTTCATATCAAATCTTGTTTGATATGCTGTTTCTAATCGATTAATGATTGTGTTCATCCAGTAATTCATGTTTTTTCCCTCTATTCTTAAAAAATTTTACTTCTGCAGTATAACGAATAAAAAAAAGGAAAAAAATCGCATAAGTGATGGAAAAAGGTACTTAACAAATGTTAATATCATTAGTAAAATACCTTTGGACTTTAAAAAGTTTTAAAGTACTGTATGATCTTTTTAGATGAAAGTTTGGATGGGGGAGCATCATTGGATAGTAGAGTCTTAAAGGAATATTTGGATAAAAATGATTTTCCGATTATACGCAAAGGATATCATAAATATTTGACATTCGAAGGGATGGAAGATTCCCATACGTATATCTTGAAAGAGGGAACGGTAAAAGCAAGTGTTATTTCAAATGATGGGAGAGAATTTAACCTTCGCTATATCAAAGATCTTGAAATCGTCTCTCTTTTAAAAGACGAATATTCACAATTCATCGATTCGCCGTATAATATTCGAGTTGAATCAGAATATGCAGAGTTTTATCGAATCAATCGTGTGCGCTTTTGGCAAAATATCAACCAAGACCCAAAGCTACAACACTATGTAAAAGAGTATTACCGCTATCGTCTGCTTTATTCGATGAAAAAAATGCAGCAAATGCTATTAAACGGAAAGCTGGGAGCTGTTTGTACGCAACTTTACGAATTATATGATTTATTCGGTGTGCGGACAGAAGAAGGGATGCTGATCGATTTTTCGATCACGAATGAAGAAATCGCCAAATTTTGTGGCATCTCAACTGCTAGCAGTGTAAACAGAATTTTAAAACAACTGAAAAAAGATGGTATTATCACCGTTAAAGACCATCATATCGTTATTTTGAATATGGACTTGTTAGAAGACAATATTATCTTTTGATGAACAAAGAGGTTGTGAAATCAGCGTTTTGACCTGAGTATTAGAGAAACAAACGGAAAAATAGTTCCTCATATTTTGCCGTTTTTTGAGCTAATACCGAGGGTCAGCTGATTGAACACCGTTTACCAAGAGGTTGTGAGCCTGCCGTTTAACTCTGAGTCACAAGGAACAATTTCAAAAAACAGCTTTTCATGTTTGATGAATATTGTGACTTGTGACCGAGGAGTTGGTAGGAGAACACCGTTTACCAAGAGGTTGTGAAAAAGCTGTTCTGCATCAAGTAATAAGAAGAGCCAAGTAAAAACAGTCTCTTATGTTTTTAACTTGGCTGGACTTATCACCGTAGATGTAAGCTTTTGAACGCCGTTTATTTGCAACAAAAGGGGCTGTGACACGATTTTTGTCACAGCCCTTTTTTTGCGAACATTCATTTAGCAATTTTTAGAAACTTCTGCCGCCACCGCCAAAAGTCCCGCCACCGCTAGAATGGGTAGTACTTCCGCCACCGCCGCTTCCAGGAGGTGGGCTTTTGGGGATTCTTCTTGTCGTGACAAAAGAATTTGTCAGACGATCGGTTTTTTCAGTTAATTTGATACTGGATTTTTCTCGGAATGGATATTTGTAGATGCCTGATTTCAATTGATAACGCGAAACAGTCACAAAATAAAAGACAAGACTAAGGATAAGAGCCAAAACAACAGCAATGATGATTTCTACTGTCGTCAAAACCTTATAGCGTGTAATTTTGCCAGTTTCTTCGTCTACACGATAATGTCCTCCTGGAACTCCGTCTTCCACATATGTTGCTGATTTAGACAGGTAAGCTTTTGCAGCATTGTAATAGGCAGCATTTGTCATCTGATCATAAACATCATCTAAGATCGAATCGATTCTGCTATCAGTCAAATAATCGATCATATTACCAGAAGTCGAAATGTAGATTTCACGCTGTCCCATATCTAATAGCAATACTGAGCCATTTTGATCATTTCCGACTGCGTCTCTTAAGTAATTATCAGCAAAGTCTCTTGGTTCTTCTGAATTAGATGTAGTCGTTACGATCAAGACTCGTCCTTTGATTTTTTCATTCAGCTTTTCTGCCTGTTGTTCCAAAGATTGGATTTGATCTGTTGTGAATAACCCAGCCTCATCATTTACCGTAGCTGTATCTGCATGAGTAGCCACCGGCCAGCCAACACTTACTAGCAAAAGAAAGAATAAAAAAAATTTTTTCATCATATCAAGTAACCTCCGATCAGAAAGAGGATCGCTAGCCCAGCGAAAATCCCAAGAGCGGTCAGTCCCAATTTTTTCTGGCTGATCGGCAGGACACCGCTGACCTTTCCTGTTTGTCCATTCATTGCGTAGTAGTAGACTTTTTTACTTGAGTCATTGCTTCGATAAGTAACAAGCCATACCGGCAGTAATACGTAATTATTTACTTCGTTTGTGATTGAAGCAGAAGTTCGCACACCGGTCAATGTTGTATATCCATTTGCGGTATCTTTTAACAGCTTCTCTGAATAGTCTTTTAATTCAGATTGAATCTGTGATTTGATTGCCTCATATTCGATATCTCTTTTTTCTGCTTGGAACCCGGCTAAATACTGGCTTTTAAAATCAATTGCTTTATCTAACGGGAAAGGTTGCACGCCTTCGACCATCTTTTGTTGCGTATTTTTTGATAAGGCATTTTTTACTAGTTCTTTAAAAGAAAGCTTGCCTGCTCTTGAAACAGCAAATTGCTTCGTTTCTGTGTATTCGATGTCACCTATCCGCCATATGCGGATAACTGTACCATTCGCCTGCATGGCACCATCTACTTCAGCATCTGTAGCCCAATAAGGGAAATACACACCTGTCAACTTATCGATTTGATCCTTATTGAAAAAAGCTTTGGGAACAAACCATTTTTTCTTGGTCCAAGCGAGAAATCTGTTGATTGCTTCTTCTTTCTCGACAGCAAAAGGAAGTACTTTATTTGGCAAGAATTCTCCGCTTAAACGTCCCGATAGTACGACGGGATTATGGCAGTAGTAACAATAAGTCGCAGCAGTTGTCGCATCAGTCACGATCTCTGCACCACAGTTGGGACAAAGAAAAAGATCTATCGCTGCGGTATTATCTGCAGATTCGTCCGCTGTATCTGAAAAACCGCCTGCCTCGTCAACCGCTTTGCGCTCGGCTTCATTCATATCGGCAAGCTGTTCTTGGGCTGTAAAAGTAAAATCTTCGGTAGGTGAAGGTTCTTCTTTGCTTTCTTCGCCAGCCATACGCGCTTCTTTTTGCTTTTGCTCATATTGGCTGACTTCTTCTTCTGTATAGATATTCAGGCAGTATTCGCAATGAAATTTTTGGTCTTTGGGATCAAAAGTCAACGGACCGCCGCAATTAGGACATTTATGTGTAAGAACATCCATCAGCTGCACACCTTTCTAAATAAATTAATTAACGGGGATTCCTTTAAACGGTTTACCACAGTTTGGACAGAATTTAGGGATGCCGTTGGAAAGATCCACGATCTCATTGCATTCACTGCATCGCATTTGTAGCTTAGGCTGAACGTTTTCTACAGGTTTGGCAGCTCCGCAGTTGGAACAGAATTTTCCGGAATTTTCTGTCCCGCAAACTGGACATGTCCAAGTATCCGCATTTCCTTGTGCAGTTTGTTGATTTTGTTTTTCTGCTTGTTGTTTGATTTGTTCTTGGTTATTTTGAGCTGCTTGAGAAAGATAAGAACCATTTGCATTCATTCCCATACCTACACCCATAAAGCCGGTCATTGCTCCTGCTTCATTTTTTCCGGCTGCTTCCATACCACGTGCAATGGAACCTTGCACGTATCCTTCACGTACGCTAGGATCACCTAGCATCGCCCCTTCGTTACGCATATTGATCAGTTTCACAGAATCATCGGTGTAAGAAATGCTGGCTACAGCCACAGAAACAATCTCCATCCCACGTAATTCACGCCAAGAATCATCCAATGCAGTATCCATGTATTTGCTTAATTCCAAACTCTTAGATGGTACATAAGAAATCCGTTGACCATCTGCAGACATCTGATTGATTGCTGATTGTAGCGCTGTTAGGAATTCAGCTAAATACTGCTCATTGATATCATTGATTTCCACTTGTGTTTTGTTTTTAGGGATTGCGTTTGTATAAAATAAAATCGGGTCAACGACATGAATAGAATAAGTGCCATGTGCCCGTAAGAATAATTCTGCGTTATAGAAATTGTCAAAGTAGTTCAACGGCGCGCTTGTACCGAATTTGATTCCCTTTATTTCTTGGAGATTGATATAAAAAACTTGTTGTTTCTGCGGTGTGACGCCGCCAAATTTGAATCGGTCAAAAGTTTCAGCAATTGCTTCTTTCAGTGTTCCATTGAACATGGAAGGAGCTGCGTCATTTTTAATGGTGTAATAACCTTCCTCAGCGGTATAATCGATGATTTTTCCACCATCGACCAAAAGCATCATCATGTTTGGATAGACATGGACGACTGTTCCGTCTGTTAAAACATCTTCTGTTCCTTTACGATTGGAGCCACGTTTGTCATCTTTGCGGACTTTGACACCTTTTGTCATGACCGTTGTATCACTCATATTGTCTGGTTCGATGACTTCTAGCCATTGATCTGCCAGACCGCCGCCAACCATACTTGTTGCTGCTTTGATAAGACCCATAAAAAATTCCTCCTCTGATTCAGCTAGTGCCAAACAATTATTGTTTATTTATTATACCATAGGAAGATGTGAAACTTCTCGGACTAGAGACGGAATTGAAATGGAAAATTGCGTATTGTTTAAATACCTGAAAAAGCCGAGAAGGATAGTAGTTTTTTTACCTAATATCACGTATAATAAGAGATAGTGAATTTTTTAAAAAAGGGGGATCCTTATGGCATATCAAGCACTTTATCGAGTCTGGCGTTCGCAGCGTTTCGAAGACATCGTTGGACAAAAAGCTGTGACACAGACACTAAAAAATGCTATTGTTTCCCACAAAACCTCACATGCCTACTTGTTTACAGGACCCAGAGGAACCGGAAAGACGAGTGCAGCAAAGATTTTCGCAAAAGCAATCAACTGTCCGAACAGTAAAGACGGTGAGCCATGCAACGAATGCGAAATGTGTCGATCAATTACTGCTGGTACGCAAGAAGATGTGATCGAAATCGATGCTGCCAGCAATAACGGAGTCGAAGAAATCCGATTTATCCGTGATCGGGCAAATTATGCGCCTACAAAGGCAGCGTACAAAGTGTACATTATTGATGAGGTACATATGCTTTCAACAGGAGCTTTCAATGCCTTGTTGAAAACATTGGAAGAGCCAAAAGAAAGTGTCATATTCATCTTAGCAACGACCGAACCTCACAAAATACCAGCTACGATCATTTCACGGACTCAGCGATTTGATTTTAAACGGATCAATACGGCAGATATTGTCGAACATCTTGAATTTATCTTGAAAGAATCGACTATCAGCTATGAACCAGCTGCATTGAATGTGATTGCCCGTTCTGCAGAAGGCGGGATGCGGGATGCATTGAGTATTCTTGATCAGGCAATCTCGTTTAGTGAAGGAACAATTACTTTAGATGATGCCATGCAAGTGACAGGTAGCTTAACTGACGAAATGATGGACAGTTACTTGAGTGCTTGCGTGAAAAAAGAAGTACCAGAAGCATTGGAAACATTGAACCAAATTCTCGCAGCCGGCAAAGAATCACGTCGCTTTCTAGAGGATATGTTACAATACTGCCGTGACTTGCTGATGTATCAGCAAGCACCTAACCTAGTTGAGGAACAATCGAGTACGATCAGAAGTACATTTACAGAATTGGCACAAACTGTTTCAGCGGATCAGCTGTTTTCAATGATAAAGATTTTGAGCGATACTCAAAATGAAATTCGTTTTACCAATAGTGCCGCTATTTATTTGGAAGTCGCTACAGTCAAACTTGCACAGCTACCGTCTGCTTCTGTTCCTTCAGCAGATGTAGCATTTGCAGATGATCAGATAGTAAAACAGCTACAACAAGAGATTAAGGAACTAAGAAACGAAATCAAGGAACTACGCAGTAATACAGGAATTGAGAATACAAAAGTACAGCCGGTACAGCAAACAAATCATAAAAAACAGACAAGTACCTATCGTGTACCGACGGAACGAGTATATAAAGTTCTGCGGGAAGCGACAAGACAGCATCTGAACCAAGTAAAAGAAGTATGGGAAGACTTGCTGATGAGTCTATCTGTCACTCAGCGAGCAATGCTTAAAGCAAGCGAACCAGTTGCAGCTGGACCTACAGGACTAGTGATTGCGTTTGATTATGAGATTGTTTGTCAAAGAGCAGCAAATGACGAAGAATTGCAGCTTTCGGTACACAACAACTTAAGCCGAATGATCAAAGATTATGCGCCTGATCCTGTTTATATTACAAGAGAAAGCTGGCCAGAACTTCGAAGAAATTATTTGACGCAGGCACAAGAAGAGGGAACAGAAAACTCTTTTGCTTCTGAAGACTCAGAAGGAGAAATCGAGTTGCTTCCTCAAGAACAAGAAGTACCAGAAGAAACACTTGTAGTAAAAGCAGAGGAACTGTTTGGCTCCGAAGCTGTTACAGTGGTAGATGATTAATAAAAAGGAGTAGATAATTATGATGCGTGGAATGGGCAATATGCAAGGCATGATGAAACAAGTACAAAAAATGCAAAAAGAAATGGCAGAAGCACAAGAGCTGCTAAATAAAACAGAGTTTACAGGTAAAGCCACCAATGAATTGGTCAAAGCGGTTTTTACAGGCGATCGTCGCATGAAAGATATCCAAATCAATGAAGAAGTCGTTGATCCTGATGATATCGAGATGCTTCAGGATCTTGTCGTAATGGCAGTCAATGATGCGATCGCACAAATTGATGTGGAAACTGAGAAAAAATTAGGGAAATACGCAAAAGGTTTGCCAGGATTTTAGTTTTAAACTGAAGGAGTAATGAATATGCAATATCCAGAACCAATTGCGAAACTGATCGACAGCTACATGAAACTTCCAGGAATCGGTCAGAAAACAGCGACAAGACTCGCCTTTTATACGATCGATATGAAAGATGAAGTAGTAAATGAATTTGCTAAATCTTTGTTAAGTGTAAAACGCGATTTGCATTTTTGTAGTATCTGCGGAAACATCACAGAAGAAGATCCCTGCGAAATATGTAGAAATCCTTCACGTGATCGAAGCGTTATCCTAGTGGTCGAAGAGCCGAAAGATGTAATGGCAATGGAAAAAATGCGAGAATATCACGGACTTTATCATGTTCTCCATGGTGTGTTATCACCGATGGAAGGGACAGGTCCAGAAGACATCAATATTTCTTCTCTGTTGCAGCGGCTGCATGATGCAGATGTAAAAGAAGTGATTATCGCAACAAATGCAACAACAGAGGGAGAAGCAACAGCTATGTATCTCTCACGTCTGATCAAACCCGCAGGTATCAAAGTGACTCGTCTAGCACATGGTCTGTCTGTAGGCTCTGATATCGAGTATGCAGATGAAGTTACTTTATTGAAAGCTGTCGAAGGAAGACGTGAGTTATAAATTTCTAATTAAGTGTTTTTTCAGATACAATATAAAAGCAGCACAAGAGATGGGGGCAACAATGTGAACGGACTATTTATTACAATCGAGGGGCCTGATGGTGCAGGAAAAACCAGCATCTTGAATGAACTTTACCCTCTTTTGAAAGAAGTAGCAAAAACAGAAATCATTCAAACAAGAGAACCAGGAGGCATTCCGATTGCTGAAGAGATCCGAGCAGTGATCCTTGATCCAAAAAATGATCGGATGGATGAACGTACGGAAGCACTGCTTTATGCAGCAGCAAGAAGACAACATCTAGTCGAAAAGGTTCTGCCTGCTCTGGCAAAAGGGAAAATCGTTTTATGCGATAGATTTGTCGACAGTTCTCTTGCTTATCAAGGTGCAGGCCGACGCATCGGCGTTACCGAGATTGCTCGGTTGAATGAGTTTGCTACAGAAGGTACTACGCCGGATTTTACCCTTTATCTTGACGTAGATTCAGACACCGGATTAAGAAGAATCAAGAAAAACAGACAAAATCAAATCGACCGTTTAGATTCGGAAGGTTTGGAATTCCACCAGCGTGTACGTCATGCTTACTTAAAGCTGGCAGAAGAGAATCCGGAAAGAATCCACAAAGTTGATGCAAGAAAAAGCTTTGAAGAAGTGCTGCAAACAAGTTATCATACAATTATTGAACAGTATCCGCAATTTTTTGAAAACTAGGAAGGTGAACGTTTATGAAAATTATTTTAGCGATTATCCAAGACAAAGACAGCAACCGTTTATCAAATGAATTGATTGATGCAAATATCCGTGCCACAAAACTATCATCGACAGGCGGCTTCCTTAAGGCTGGAAACAGTACGTTTATCGTGGGTATTGAAGATGACCGTGTAGAAGAAGCATTGGAAATCATCAAAAAAACGTGTGAATCAAGAAAGCAATTTGTATCTACACCTGTTACACTGGATATTTCGATGGATGGGGGCGTCCCTTATCCAGTAGAAGTAGAAGTAGGCGGTGCCACAGTCTTCGTCTTACCTGTTGAAGGATTCCATCAATTTTAGGAGGAGCTGAGCTATGAATCAAGAAATAAACTTGGCTCAAATGCAACCGATCGTGTATCAGCAGCTTCAACGGAGTTTTGAGCATGGGCGTATCGCTCATGCTTATCTTTTTGAAGGGGAGAAAGGAACAGGAAAACATGAAGTAGGTATATGGCTTGCACAGCACCTGTTCTGTACCCAAATGAAAGACAATCTGCCTTGTGGAAAATGCAACAATTGTCAGCGGATCGAAAAGAAAGAACATCCAGATGTTTTGGTTATTGAACCGGAAGGACAAACCATCAAAGTCGATCAGATCAGACGTTTGCAGACGGAATTCAGTCGCAGCGGTTACGAATCAAGAAAAAAAGTTTTTTTGATCAAAGAAGCTGAAAAAATGAATAGCAGTGCGGCAAACAGTTTGTTGAAATTCTTGGAAGAGCCCCCTGGAGATTTTTTAGCGGTGTTAGAAACAGATGCAGTAGGAAGAATTCTCCCTACTATTCAATCTCGTTGTCAAGTTCTGCATTTTCAAGAACTTTCGAAAGAAGCACTGATCCATCGATTGCAAGAAGAGCAGATTCCATTGGAAAAAGCAAAACTTTTGGCTTTCTTAACAAACAGTTTAGGAAAAGCAGTTGAAATCTCTCAAGATGAATGGTTTAATGATGCTAAGGACTTGATTTATCAATGGTTCGTTTACTTGCAAAAGCAAGATACTCAAGCCTTTATCTATGTCCAAAAAAAATTGGTAAAATCATTTAAAGAAAAAACACAACAGTTTACAGGATTATCTGTCTTGATGTTTTATTATCAGGAAGCACAGCGTCAAGCAGTAGCAAACGGCGAATATGGCAAAGTGAAACAGATAAACCAGATAATTGAACGGATATTGATCGCAGAGCAGAAACTACGCAGCAATGTCAGTTTTCAGGCTGTTGCGGAACAGTTCGTTTTGCATACGATTTTTTAGCTTGCCGCAAAGGATGATGATCAAGGAGGATGGAAATGGTAGAAGTAGTAGGTGTCCGATATAGAGATGCAGGTCATATCTATTATTTTGCACCAGGAGACTCTGAATATGTTTATAGTGACAAGGTATTAGTCGAATCTCAGCAATCCTTACATATTGCTACTGTTGTCCTTCCTAAAAAAGAGATTGATCCCAATGACCTTCCTGAAGCTATCCGTCCGATCTTGCATAAAGCGTCACAAGCTGAATTAGAAAAAGACAAAAAAAACAAAAAAGATGCTTATGATGCATTGAAAATCGCAAAAGAAAAAGTGCAGTTGCGTGAGTTGGAAATGAAAATGGTCAAAGCCGAATACACATTTGATCGAAATAAATTGATTTTTTCTTTCACAGCGGACGGGCGAATTGACTTTAGAGAATTGGTAAAAGATCTGGCCGCTGTATTTCGTACTCGTATTGAGCTTCGACAAATTGGTGTCCGCGATGAAGCAAAGATAATAGGCGGAATTGGTCCATGTGGGCGTCCATTATGCTGTTCTTCTTTTTTAGGCGATTTCGTGCCTGTATCAATCAAAATGGCAAAAGATCAAAGTTTATCTTTGAATCCAACAAAAATTTCCGGTTTATGCGGACGCTTGATGTGCTGTCTGCAATATGAGAGCGAAGAATACGAGACAGCGAAAAAAGAACTCCCTGACTTTGGAAAAGTAATTGCTACACCTGATGGTAAAGGGAAAGTCGTAGGGTTGAATCTGCTTAGCCGTATCGTTAGTATTCGGCTGACTGGACGGGAAAATCCTGTCGAATATGAATGGGATGAATTGAAAGAATTTATCCAAGTAGGTGAGATGAATGGATAAGAGATCATTATACGACGGATTGAATCAATTAGAATCAGAGTTGAGAAATACATTAACAGAACTTGTTGAAATGAAGCATGCTTTGCATGAGATCGTAGAAAAAAATACAACTTTGGAGATGGAAAATCAACGTCTGCGGGAACACCTGCGGGAATTGAACCAAGTTGCACAAGCTCCAGCTGAAAATGTGAAGCAGGAACTTTCTAAGTCTCGTATGAATCTTGAAAAAATTTATGAAGAAGGATTCCATGTCTGCTACGATTTATATGGATCAAGAAGGGACAATGACGAGCCTTGTGCGTTTTGTCTAGAAGTGATCTATCGCGAAAGCGGTCGATGACCAATAACAAGAGGAGACTGGAGCGGAGAAATACTGCTCCAGTCTTTTTATTAAGGAGATTGTGACAGATGTATAATCAAAAAAGTTTCAAGGGAAATCCGGTATATGGGGATTTATATCTTGTACCGACGCCAATTGGAAATTTAGAAGATATGAGCTACAGAAGTGTTCGTATGCTGCAAGAATCCGATCTTATCGCAAGTGAGGATACGCGTAATACACAAAAGTTATTGAATCATTTTGAAATCCATACACCCCAAAAAAGTTTACATGAACATAATTATAAAGAACGTGTCCCTCAATTGATTGCTTTGTTAAAAGAAGGAAAAACGATTGCTCAAGTCAGTGACGCAGGAATGCCTTCCATCAGCGATCCTGGACATGAGCTAGTTTTAGCCTGCATAAAAGAAGGGATTTCTGTGATCTCTATCCCAGGACCTACAGCTGGGATGACGGCTTTGATTGCTTCAGGGCTAGTGCCTCAACCATTTTTATTTTATGGCTTCCTTCCACGTAAGAAAAAAGAACAGAAAGAAACATTGAAAAAGCTAAAAGAACAGACAGTTACGCTGATTTTTTATGAGTCACCTTATCGGATCACTGCTACATTGACGAATTTCTTAGAAATTTTTGGAAATCGCCAAGTCGTTTTGTGTCGGGAATTGACAAAGGTCCATGAAGAATACCTTAGAGGAAGTACGGAAGAGCTACTCGCTTATATCGAAGAACATCCAGTAAAGGGTGAATGTTGTCTGCTTGTAGAAGGGAATTTGTTCGAAATGCCAGTGACGGAAGTTGATGAAGAGTTGGGAACGTTAAAGGAACAAGTAGAAGCAAAGATCGCTTCAGGCGAAAAACCAAATGCTGCTATCAAAGCAGTAGCGCTGAAAAATGGGCTGAAAAAACAAGAAGTCTACCGTCAGTACCATGAATTAGACTGAGATAGTATAAGTTGTCTATAATGAAAGACTAATGAGGAAATCAGCTACTAACTTTTCAAATCTCTTGAACGCGAACGAATGTTCTTGTATAATGAATAAGAGGTGAGGATGATGGAGCTGCAATTTCCTTTACATAATGATACATCAAGAAAAATCATTCATATTGATATGGATGCTTTTTTCGCTTCGGTTGAAGAACGAGATCATCCTGAGTTTCGCGGACATCCATTAGTAATTGCCAGACACCCCAGTGACACTGGTGGGCGTGGAGTAGTGACTACAGCAAATTATGAAGCAAGAAAATTCGGAATTCATTCAGCAATGAGTGCACAAAAAGCGTATGAGCTTTGTCCGCAAGCCATCTTTAAGCCTGGCGACCATCATAAATACAGCGATATTTCCAAACAAGTACGGGAAGTATTCTATCGTTATACAGATATTGTGGAACCAGTTAGTATCGATGAAGCGTATCTTGATGTGACCGAAAATAAAATCAATTGCAAGTCAGCCATCAAAATCGCCCGAATGATCCAAGCAGATATTTGGGAGAGTGTCCAGCTAACATGTTCTGCGGGAGTAAGTTACAATAAGTTTTTGGCCAAATTAGCATCAGACTATCAAAAACCTAGAGGAATCACGGTAGTTGCCCCTCAAGACGCTGTGCCATTTTTAAAAGCTTTGCCAATTGAAAAATTTCATGGGGTAGGGAAGAAAACTGTACCTAGAATGCATGAGCTAGGGATTTATACAGGAAAAGACCTATATGAATGCACAGAAATGATGTTGATTCGAAATTTTGGAAAAATGGGCTATTCTCTTTATCGTAAAGTCAGAGGAATCCATGATTCTCCAGTAAACGTTACAAGAGAGCGAAAATCTGTGGGAAAAGAGCATACTTATGGGCAGCCGTTGCAAACGGAAGAAGCAGTGCTGACTCAGTTGCGCCAACTAGCTGAAAAAGTAGAAGAAGCACTGAGAAGAGTCCAAAAACATGGGAAAACAGTAGTTTTGAAGGTCAGGTACACGGACTATTCTACTGTGACCAAAAGAGTGACATTGCCAGAATATATCTATAAAAAAGAAGCACTCTTTTATCAAGCAAGCCTTATATGGGAGGAAATCTTGGGAGTAGAAAAAGGAATCCGATTGTTAGGGATTACTTTGACGAATCTGGACCCGATGACTTATGAAAACATCGTCCTTCCATTATGGGAAAATCAAGAAATATAAAAACAGCTTTGAGAGTTGAAACCGGAAATCCGTTTTCTCTCCCAAAGCTGTTTTTATATCAAGTCTTGCTTTTTGATTTGTTCATAGGTTTCTGTTGCATCCGTACATTTTTCCCAAATCACAACTTGATTGGATTCTAAAGATTTTTGGACGTCAATGATCCGCTGGTTGCTACTTCCGCGAAATTGTAGTTTTAGGTCACGTTTGCTTAATTCAAAGCGTCCGTCAACAAGGATATCGATTTGCGAAAGGAGTTCTAATTTATCTTCTGAATCTTGTAGCAATTCATCAAAGGTATAGCCTGTCCATGACCAGATATCTTTTGTCGTACCGAACTCTTTTCGGATACGTCGTACGACTTGCAGACAAACATCTGTATTCAAAAAAGGTTCGCCACCAAGTAAAGTTAATCCTTGCACGTAATCGTTGCGCAAGTCAGCGATGATTTGTTCTTCTAATTCAGGTGTGAATGGTTTGCCATATCGGAAATTTTGTGCAGCTTTGTTGAAGCAGCCTTCGCAGGCAAATAAGCAGCCACTAACGTAAAGACTGTTGCGGACACCTTCACCATCGACAAAATTAAACGGTTTGTAGTCAGCAATATAGTTTTGGCTGTAGTCTTTTGCTAACCATTCTTTTGGTTTTGGATTTCTCATAAAAAAACTTCTTTCATTTAAGGTTCAAAGATATAGCTATTGAAGATAAAATCTACTCGACCACATAAATAAGAACAAACTGACCTAAATCCATTGTTCAAGAAAGCTTGTTCTTATTTTGATAGAGGGCGTTCAAAGATACAAAGCCATCGAAAGAGGGTGGTGAAAAAAGACTTGTCATAGCCTCTTATTCTGAATAAACGGTGTTCAAAAGCTTGCATCTGCAGTAATAAGCCCAACTAAACGAAAAATATGAGGAACTATTTTTGTTTAGCTATTCTTATTACTTGATGCAGGACAGCTTTTTCACAACCTCATTTCATGTGTTTCACACGTGAGGAAATTTCTTTATGGCGGCCATGTACCATCGGACGAGCTTGCGGATTTCCTAAATAGCCACAAGTACGTTTGACTACATCACATGTTTTTGGATCATGATTTCCACATTCTGGACATTCGAACCCTCGTTCTGTCGGTTTGAAATCACCTTCGAAACCACATTGATAGCAATGATCGATTGGCGTATTCGTACCAAGATACCCGATTTTGTCATATGCAAAATCCCATACAGCTTCTAAAGCTTTCGGATTTTGTTGGAGCATAGGGTATTCACAGTAGTGGATGAATCCACCTGAACAATATTTTGGATAATCCTTCTCAAATTCCAATTTTTCAAATGGCGTTGGGTTTTTACGCACATCATAGTGGAAACTGTTTGTATAATATTCTTTATCTGTGATATTTTCGATGATGCCGAATTTTTCTGTATCCAAACGGCAGAAACGGTCAGTTAGACTTTCACTTGGAGTTGAATAGACACTGAAATGATAACCATATTCATCCCCCCATGCATCTGCATTAGCTTTTAATTCTTTGACGATATCAAGTGTGAAAGCTTTTGCTTCTGGGTTTGTTTCCCATTCGCCACCGAAGAAAGCTGAAGCAACTTCATACAATCCAATGTAGCCTAACGATACAGTAGCTCGACGGTTTTTGAATAATTCATTGACAGAATCGGTACGTGAAAGACGTTTCCCGAAAGCACCATACATATATAAAATTGGCGCATTTGCTGGAATGGCTTCTTTACAACGTTCTACACGATAGAGAAGCGCATCTTTCATGATTTCTAAGCGGTCAGACAGTAACTGCCAGAATTTATTCTGATCTCCTTTTGATTCGATCGCGATTCTTGGCAAATTCAATGTAACAACACCTAAATTCATTCGTCCGACATTTACTTCTTGACCATTTTCGTCTTTCCACCCTTGCAAGAATGAACGACAGCCCATAGGTACTTTGAAACTTCCAGTTAATTCAACGATTTTATCGTAATTCAGAATATCAGGATACATTCTTTTCGTTGCACATTCCAATGCTAGTTGTTTGATGTCGTAATTAGGATCTTCAGGGTTTAAGTTCACACCTTTTTTCAAAGTGAAGATCAGTTTAGGGAAGATAGCTGTCCGCTTTTCACTCCCTAATCCATTGATTCGAATCTGTAAAATTGCTTTTTGAATTTCTCTTTCAAACCAGTTTTCTCCTAGTCCAAATCCTAATGAAGTGAAAGGAGTTTGTCCATTTGAAGTAAATAAGGTATTGATTTCATATTCCAAACTTTGCATAGCATCGAAGATATCTTTTTTGGTTTTTGCTTTTGCATATTCTTTTTGGCGTTCTGGCGAATCGATCCATTCTTCCGCGTCTTTTAGATGTTTTTTATAGTTCAATTCTGCAAAAGGAGCAAGCAATTCATCTGTTCGGTCGGCAGAACAGCCACCATATTGACTTGACGCTACATTGGCAATAATCTGTGAGATTTGTGCTGTGGCGGTCTGGATAGATTTTGGCGATTCGACTTCGGCATTGCCGATTTTGAACCCATTGTTCAGCATGCCTTTGAAATCAATCAAGCAGCAATTCGTCATCGGTGTATAAGGATGATAATCCAAATCATGGTAATGGATATCGCCTTTTTGATGCGCATTTGCTATATGTGGTGGCAACATTTTCAGTCCGATTGATTTTCCAACGATCCCGGCTGTCAGATCTCGCTGTGTATTGAAAACATTACTGTCTTTATTTGCGTTTTCGTTCACGACAGTTTGGTCCTTGTTGATTAGCTTTTCAATCGAAAAGTTGATATCTGTTGCTTTACTGCGAGCAAAATCTCGTTTGGTACGATAATTGATGTACTCTTCTGCTAATTCATATTCGTTTTTTTCTAGTAATATATGTTCCACGATGTTTTGAATCTCATAGATTTTGACATTTTCAGCAAACCGGCTTTTGATTTCTTGGACAACCAAGTCTGCAATCATTTGAATTTTTTCATAAGTAAGTGGTGATAATGAGCCGTGAATTTTCTTTTCTGCTTTGATCAGTGCTTCATTGATCTTTTGTTCATCGAAATCAACATGGCGGCCATCGCGTTTGATGACTTTCATCTGGGATGTCTCTGGCTGCTGAGTAACGACAGTTTTTTCTTCATAATTTACTTTCATTATCTTCAACTCCTGCTAAATTGTTCTTGTCTATCATAAAACAAAATCGGGGAAGGAGCAACTAAATATCGGCTATATATAGTATTCAATGTGCTGTATAATTGGATTTCTATACTATATGTAGTGTATATTTTATTGTGAAAAAAGGTGAAAACTTGTAGCTGGTGGATTTGTTTTTTGCATATTTAATTTTGCTGAATAAAATAATTGAATAAAATTTTTTATTCAGTCCAAGTAAAAGTGACAAAAACATAAGAGCAAATTATTCGTAGATATGCTACTATGCAAATAAATAGAAATGAAAAATGAAAGAGGAGGAGAAGAATTGGAAAAGATGATCGAAGTGAAACATCTAAGTAAAAGCTACGGCAGCAAACTTTCTCCCGTCAAAGCCTTAGATAATATCTCATTCACAGTAGAAGAAGGCGAGTTTGTTGGGATTATGGGCCCAAGTGGTGCAGGAAAGACAACGCTGATGAATATCTTGTCCACGATCAATTTGCCTACGATGGGCAGTGTCTCGATCCAAGGAAAAGAAATCACAAAAATGAAAAACAGTGAGCTCAGTGACTTTCGTCGAAAAAAACTAGGATTCATTTTTCAAGAGTTCAATTTGATCGATACCCTAAATGCAAAAGACAATATCCTATTGCCCCTAGCAGTTGAACGGATGACTAAAGAGGAAATGGAAAAGAGAGTAAGACATGTAGCTCAATTGTTGAATATAGAAGAACTGCTCAAACGGTATCCCGATGAACTTTCTGTCGGACAGAGACAACGAATTGCAGCTGCTAGAGCACTTGTTGTTCAGCCACAAGTGATTTTTGCAGATGAACCAACTGGCTCTTTGGACTCGAAGTCGGCTACAGAATTGTTGAACTACTTGAAGACCATGAATCAAAAAGAAAAAGCAACGATACTGTTAGTCACCCATGATCCATATACAGCAAGCTACTGCGATAGAATTTTATTTATTAAAGATGGTGTGATTTTTTCTGAAGTTGTCAGAAGAGGGACAAGAAGAGAGTTCTTTGAGAAAGTAATAGACATGCAGGCGACGATTGGCGGAGGAGGAAAAATGAATGCTGTATAAACTAGCCGTTAAAAGTTTTTTTCGGCAGTCACGAGGCTATCTTGTTTATTTTTTCAGTTTGACTTTATCCGTAATGATCTATTATTCCTTCAGCGCAATGACCTACGATCAATCTTTAGTCAGAAGAGCAAGTCAAGATACTTCGATAGATGGTGGATTGAGTTTTGGTGGATTTATCATTACTGTTGTTTTGCTTTTTTTCGTATTCAGTGCCAACCGATTTTTCTTGAATAGAAGGCAAAAGGAAATAGGCATCTATCAGCTTTTTGGTATGAATAAACTGCAGATATCAGGTATATATGTGTTAGAAATCATGATAATTGGATTGTTCGCCTGTATTTCTGGGATATTACTCGGTATTATTTTTTCCAAACTCTTTTCAATGATTTTGGTTCGAATGATGGATATGGATCTTACTAGTCCATTTTTTATCTCCATTCCATCAGTAGTAGATACTTTATTTGCTTTTTTCATCATCCTTTTAGCAGTATCTGTATATTCAATATGGAAAATATGGCGCTATCCAATGATTCGAAGTTTTGGAGAAAAAGAACAAGCAGATAGTTCAACAATGCGCTTCAGGACAAGGCACCGATTACTCGCAGTCATCGGGTTACTACTTTTAACGAGCGGATATTTTGGAGCTAGTCATTTTAGGGAAATCACTTCATGGATGATCAGTTATCATTATCTTGATACATTAGTTTTCTTTTTTCCTTTTTTAATTTTTTTCGTTTGTGTGGTCGGTACTTATTTGTTTTTCTGTTATACATTTCGGTTATTTTTGATCATATTGAGTAAATGGAAGATTTATTACTATGGTATCAATTTTTTGATAATGGGTAACACGCAAGTTCATTTGCTCAAAAGTTGGCGTACAAATTCTCTGATTACAGTCATTCTCGGAATTTCTTTAATGACAATTGGCGGCACGGCTAGTATCTCTACTATTTTATCCTACCAGGAGAAAGTTTCCTCCCCGATGGACTATCAGTTTGATGTTGAGACAGAGAAAAAAATCAAGCCGATTCTAGCAGAGGAAGGGCAGAAGATAACTAAAGAAATCACCTTGCATTATAAAGTCATTGGGAGTATCTATAGTCAAAATCTCGAAGAACCTATGTTTCAAACTGCTAATCTGATCACGGAAACACAATATCAAGCCTTCAGAAAAGTTAATCCAGATTTGCCGAACATTTCTTTGAAATCACCTGGTCATACTGTTTTGCTTGATCAAATGCAAACTCTTTTTCGGAATATTTCATTATATGGATCTAGTATTGGACTGCCAGATAATCAAGAATTGAAGATTCAACAAATGCTTCCAAGTGTATTAGGTGACGAAACAATGGTATATCTAAGTCCTGTACTGATTGTAGATGATACCGTTTTTGAAAAAGCAAAAGGTGTGGATTATCAAGTAGTCAATGTAGATGTATCAGGTGGAAATAATGAAAAAATAGATGAACGACTGAGCAATGACCTGTCGATAAAGTGGCTCAATGCTGTTTATTATTCTTATGATATCGTAAATGGAAGTCTACAAGGAGAAATTAGCACAAAGAAACTTCCGGATGACCAAATGAAGGAAGCACAATTTAGCCAAGAAAGCTCTCGTTTGAATTTCTCTTCCAGCTATTCGAAATTGCGTGCAGTTAATCGGCGAATCGGTATCAATATTTTTGTCACACTATTTGTCGGGATGATCGTGATTATTGCTACTGGTAGTATTTTGACAGTCCGGCAATTAGCAGAAGCAGAGGAAGAAAAAGAAAATTATCACCTATTGACTAAGCTGGGGATTCCACAAAGAAGGATCAGACGGATGATCTTCGAGCAAAACGCACTTACCTTCTTTCCACCCATGATATTAGGGATCACTCACGCAGTATTTGCAATCAATGTCTTCACTCAGTATATAAAAACTGCCGATTACTGGTTGGCTTATCTTGTGAGTGGCTTATTGATCCTTATCTATCTTTTGCTTTATGTCATTACGAGTCAGTTATATTGTCGGATTATCGAGGAATGATATACGGAATAAGACAAGATAATAAATAGAACTAAATTTTGAATACCATTTATTTGGAATAAGAGGTTGTGACACGATTTTTGTCACAACCTCTTTATTTTTTATATTTTTTAAAAGTACGAGAAATTATAAAGAAAAAAGCAGTGATTTGATGTGCTATTTTTATAAAAGCTATGTGACAAAACTGTTAGTAAAAAAACGGTTTCTGTAAGCTAGACACATGTTTCTTTTTGTCAAAATTAGTTACACTTTGTGTGAGGTTATATGAGGAGGGAATCCAATGAACAAATGGCGTTCTAATCCAAAATTGAATTATTGGGGAAAATTCATCATTCGAACAATTTTTTATAGTGCAGTACTGCTGTTCCTGATTTATCTGTATCACTATAAAAATATTCAAGGAGGAACTTTTATCTATAACGAATTTTAGGAGGAAGAGTATGGAAATCAAAACGATTATTGAAGCAATCGATGATTGGGGAATAAATGAACCTGATCGAGTTGCTTATCAGGCGGATGAGACGCATACTTTTGGTGAATTGAAACAAGCATCAGACGCACTTGCTTATTATTTAGAAAAAAAGGTAGAAGGCGATGGACCAATTGTCGTTTTTGGCAATTTGGAGTTTGAAATGATTGTCTCATTTCTAGGGGTTGTCAAATCTGGCCATGCCTATTTGCCGATTGAAGAGCATACACCCAAGGAGCGTATCCTATCGATCTTTCGGGTGGCTAAACCATCTATGGTCATCAGTATCGGGGACTGGATAGAAGATATTCCTTCGGTTCCTGTCATAACAAAAAAAGAATTTCAAGAAATCAAGAAGATACCAGTAGGATTTTATCCCAGAAATAGCGTAAAAGGTACAGAAAATTTTTATATTATTTTTACTTCTGGTACTACTGGAGAACCAAAAGGCGTACAAATCAGTCATGATAATCTAGTCAGCTTTGTTCAATGGACGATGGAAGACTTTGGGATCAAGCCTGGTATGCATTTCTTAGCCCAAGCGCCATTTTCTTTTGATTTATCGGTATTTTCTATTTATCCTGCATTAGTTTCTGGCGGAATGCTGAAGCCGTTAAATAAAGCAGTTGTTCAAGACTTTCGTCAATTATTCGCGACATTGCCAGCCTTGAAGTTGAATGTGTGGGTTTCTACTCCATCATTTATGGATATTTGCTTGATGGAACCTACATTCAATGGAGAAAATGTGCCGGAATTGGACATGTTTTTATTTTGCGGAGAAGAATTGACGAAAAAAACTGCAGAAAGTCTACTTGATCGATTCCCAAATGCACGGATATATAATACTTACGGTCCAACAGAAGCAACTGTAGCTATTTCAAGTATTCAGATTGACCAGCATGTACTAGATAGTTATGACCGACTACCGATTGGCTACGTAAAAAAAGACACGAAAGTTTCTATTGTCCAAGAAGGTAAACCTGTTTCAAAAGGAGAAACGGGTGAAATCATTATTGCAGGACCAAGCGTATCAAAAGGTTACCTGAACAATCCCGAAAAGACAGCTGCTGCGTTCTTTTGTCAAAATGACTTAGCAAGTTACCATACAGGGGATGCAGGTAGACTAGATGAATATGGGCTTTTATTTTATGAAGGACGTATGGATCAGCAGGTCAAATTACATGGATACCGGATTGAACTCGGGGATATCGAACATTATCTGCTCCAAGACAACCGAATCAAACAAGCTGTCGTCGTACCAAAATACCAAGGAACAAAAGTACAGCAGCTGGTTGCTTTTGTCGTATTAGAAAACAAAACGAAACAGCCGGATTTTCAGTTGACTAAATCTATCAAAGAACAATTACTAGAAGTTGTAATGGATTATATGATTCCTCAGAAGTTCCATTATGTCGATCTGCTGCCTCAGACAGTTAATGGAAAAATCGATCGAAAAAAATTAACAGCTGAGGTGAATCCTGAATGATGTTACCTCATATGATCCCTTATGCAGAGCCGTTTTATTTTTTTCTTTTAGCCATTGCGCTTGTACCGATCGTTCTATCTTTATTGATATGGGAAAAAAGATTACCAGTTTATCAATCAGCAGTGACACTTTTCTTTTTATTTGTCAGCTTTGGAGGTAATTATTGGCAACAGGGAGCGGCGCTGATTGGGTATGTTTTGTGGCAGACGATACTTGTATGGGGCTATTTTGTTTATCGGCAAAGGAAAAATCAGACAGGATGGTTTTTTGCCGCCGTTATTTTAGCGATAATTCCACTGTTTTTAACGAAAGTGACTCCTTTTTTTGAACATGGAAAAGCATCGTTACTTGGTTTTTTAGGAATCTCTTATTTAACCTTTAAATCTGTACAAATGATCATGGAAATAAGAGATGGCATGATCAAAACATATAAGCCATTTCGTTATATCCAGTTTCTGCTGTTCTTTCCAACAATCTCTTCTGGACCAATCGATCGCTATAGGAGATTTGAAAAAGATCAGCTCCATCCGCCTGTTCGTGATAAATATGTTGATCTTTTGGGAAAAGGCGTCCAAAATATTTTTGTCGGTTTTTTATATAAATTCATTATCGGTTATTATTTTGGTCAAGTACTGCTTCCTGTAGTGGGACGCATTGCCTTACAGCATGGTGGTATTTCATGGGCATTAGTAGGTTATATGTACGTGTACAGTATGTATTTGTTTTTTGATTTTGCTGGCTATAGCTTATTTGCAGTCGGTACAAGCTACATGATGGGATATCAGACACCAATCAATTTCAATAAACCTTTTTTATCATGGAATATCAAAGAATTCTGGAATCGTTGGCATATGACGCTGTCCTTTTGGTTCCGTGATTATGTATATATGCGATTGATGTTCTTCATGATGAAGAAAAAATTTTTTAAAAGCAAGATCGTAATGTCAAATATCGGTTATTTTGCTTTGTTTCTTCTAATGGGTATATGGCATGGATTGACGTGGTACTACATCGTATATGGACTGTATCATGCTTGTCTGATCTGTCTGACAGATGCATGGATCCGATTTAAGAAGAAGCATAAAGAGCAGTTGCCTTCTAACAAATTTACGCATGGCTTAGCCGTATTTTTGACATTTCAAGCAGTATGTTTTAGCTTCCTGATTTTTTCAGGATTTTTAGATAAACTTTTTTTTAGCTAACGAATAGTGACATATTAATTTATATAACAAAGGAGAAAAGGAAAATGGAAGAACAAATTTTATCAATCTTAGAAGAAATAACAGGAACAGATGAAGTAAGAAAAAATCGTGATATTGATCTATTTGATGAAGGGTTGCTTGATTCTTTAGCATCTGTTCAATTATTAGTCGAGCTAGACGGAGAGCTGGATATCCAAGTCCCTGTATCTGAATTCGAGCGAGAGGATTGGAGCACACCGAATAAAATCATTCAACAAGCAACTGCATTGAAGGGTTGAGTATGAAAAAGAAACTTTTTGCTATTTTCGGCCCGGTTGTTTTAGCTGTTGGCTTACTGTTTGTGTTTTTTACCTCCTCCTATCAAGTAGATATCTCTAATCCAGAAACGATTAGACGTGCCTCTTCTTCCATGTCAGTGAACGTGTTGAAAGGAGATGCGATAAAAAATTATGCATTATCTGAAAAACAATATATTCCTTTTTTTGGCTCAAGTGAATTAAGCAGAATCAGTCCATTTCATCCGTCTGTTCTGGCAGAAAAATACCAGCGAAACTATCGTCCATTTTTGCTGGGAGCACCCGGGACACAATCGTTAAGCCAATATATGATGATGCGTTCTGCAGGAGATGCTATGAAAAACAAGAAAGTCGTCTTTATTATTTCTCCTCAGTGGTTCGTTAAAAATGGTGTAAAAACTGATTACTTTAATACGTATTATTCTGAACTTCAAACATACGACTGGTTGTTTTCAATGAAGAAAGTAACGCCTGCTGATCGCTATTTAGCTAGAAGATTATTAACTTTCTCAAAAGTAAAAGAGAATGATACGTTGACGGCGATTCTGCAAACGATCAAAAAAGGGAAGCTACCTTTACCTGAATCTTTGAATCAGCTGCGCAGCCAATGGAACATGCTGAAGAGAGAGGATGAAGTATTCAGCAATATTGGGTTGAAAGATCGACAGCAAAAAATCGATCATGAGTCAAAACGATTACCAAAACAATACCAAGAAACAGAATTATCCATTTTAGCAAATCAAATTGGAGAACGAGAAACGACGAATAATCCATTCGGGTTGAAAAACGATTTTTATACGCATCGTATCCGAGCCCACGAGCCAGAGCTCAAACAGTCACAAAAAAATTGGGATTATCGTTTTTCGCCAGAATTTTCTGATTTTCAGCTGGTCTTGGATCAATTAGCAAAAAACCATAACGAAGTATTGTTCATCATCCCACCGGTTAACGAGAAATGGAGCGATTATACCGGACTATCTCAAGAAATGTTACAAGGATTTGCCAAAAAGATCAAATTTCAATTAAATAGCCAAGGATTCAATCGAATAGCTGATTTTGTCAATCAAGCGGGTACCAACTATTTTATGGAAGACACGATCCATCTAGGCTGGAAAGGCTGGTTGGCTGCAGATCAACAGATCAGACCGTTTTTAGAAGAAAATCATATTACTGCTAGTAAGTATCATCTTGACGATGCTTTTTTTAGCAAATCTTGGCAACATCAAATACCAGATAAACTACAATTAAAATAAAGAAAACAGGCGAGTGTTGCTCGCTTGTTTTCTTTATTTTTGAATATTCTGAATAAAAGATAAAAATACCAAGTTTGCCTGAACAAAAATCATAAGCAATGGTATAATCACAATATGAATATAGAAATGGGGGAAAACATTTGGATACAAAAGAAGAACAGCTACTTATTGATTTAACTTCTGCAAAAGGAGTACCTGGAAATGAAGAAGAGGTAAGAGAAGTATTCAGAGAATATGCCAAACCATTCGCTGATGATATTTTTTATGACGGTTTAGGCAGTGTGATTGCCAAACATGGTGCTGGCGGAGGCCCCAAGGTCTTTATTTCTGGACATATGGACGAAGTTGGTTTTATGGTAACAAAAATAACCGAAAAAGGATTCTTGGAATTCCAAACTCTTGGAGGTTGGTGGGGGCAAGTCATGCTTGCTCAGCAAGTTGAAATCAAAACACGTGAAGGGAAAATCGTCCACGGTGTGATTGGTTCCAAACCACCACATGTTTTAACACCTCAAGTAAGAAATAAACCTTATGAAATAAAGGATATGTTCATTGATATTGGCGCATCAAGCCAAGAAGAAGCCAAAGAGTGGGGCATACGTCCTGGAGATATGGTCACTCCATATATTGAATACAAACGAATGAATGGCAGTAAATATTTACTGGCAAAAGCATGGGATAATCGTATCGGGACAGCTGTTTCTCTGCGAGTATTAGAGAATCTATCTAAAGAAGCACACCCAAATGTTTTATTCGCAGGAAGCGATGTGCAAGAAGAAGTAGGCTTGCGAGGTGCTCGAACAAGTACACACCTTGTAAATCCCGATATTGCTTTTGCTTTAGATACTGGTACAGCAGGAGACACTCCAGGAATGACACCAAAAGAAGCAGATTCGATTTTAGGAAAAGGCCCACAGATTTTGATTTTTGATGCATCTATGATCCCGCATAAAAAATTATTGAATTTTGTTATTGATGTAGCAGAGGAAATGGATATTCCATTCCAATATACAGTGATTTCTGGCGGAGGAACTGATGCAGGACAAATGCATTTGACAAGAGATGGTGTTCCGTCTGTAGCCATTACCGTTCCTGTTCGTTATCTGCATTCCCATACATCAGTGATTCATGAAGATGATTATTTGAATACAGTGAAACTAGTCACAGAATTAGTGAAACGGCTTGATAGTGAAACAGTTGAAAAAATTCGGAGTTATGAATAATGAATAATAGAATACCTATTTCTGAATATCGGAAAAAAGCACGAGTTTCTTTGGAAAATCAATGGGGAATCAATACTTGGCTTGTTTTCTTATCTATAATATTTACGAGCGTCATCCAGAACTTTTTTGACGGTTTCAGTCCTTTTCCGGAAGAAAGCATGCAGCAGCACTTATTGAGTTTTCTAGTCGATAATTTACTTTTATTCGCATTCAACTATGCATTGTTTTACATTGCGCTAGTAGTTGTACGGGGTGGCAGACCAAAAAGTAACCTTTTATTTTCAGTTTTCCAAAGAAAGTATTTTGGTTCGATACTTGGCATCAATTTGATCAATTCAGTCATCAACTGGCTACTCAACAGTTTAATCTTTCTGCCCATGTTTTTAATCAGCGGAGTGAGTACTTATATGCAGCTGCTTTTCAGTTCAAATGCGGTACCTACGGGTGTCATGCCAGAAGATTTTCTTGATATCAGCTTTGTTTTATCGATGATAGGGATGATTTTTGTTTCAGCACTCATCATGAGTATTGTTGGCGGTTTATTCCAATTTGCTGCATGGACAAAGTTCGACTATCCTGATTTGTCGGTTATTCAATGTTTGAAATATGGCTGGTTTTTATTGAAAGATAGAATTGGTACGTATATTTTGTTGCAGCTGTCTTTTATCGGCTGGTATTTGCTAGGAGCAATCGCTTTGTTCATCGGTCTTTTGTGGGTCATTGTTTATGTGAATGTGTCAGTTGCAGAATTTTATGAACAAGCACGGATTGAAAAAGGAGGTCCAGACGCCTATTTTACTTAGCATGTAAGCAGTTTATTCATCAAAAAAATAACTTTTGTGGTAGGATAAATCTTTGAGGGGGAATGTACGATGAAATTAACTGTTTTAGGATGCTTAGGAGCGTATCCTTATAAAAATCAAGGGACAACAGGTTATTTGCTTCAATCTGACGGGTTCAATTTGTTGATCGATGCAGGTAGTGCTACGCTGATCAAATTACAAGAACACCTTGATCCACTTGATCTAGATGCTGTGATCCTTAGCCATTATCATCATGATCATATTGCTGACCTTGGTGTATTACAGTATTACTGGCAACTTCATCCTAAGAGAAATCCGGAGACATTGCTTTCAATTTATGGACACACAAAAGATTCCATTCACTTTGAAGAATTGACGTTGGAAAATGTCTCAAAAGGACATCCTTATTTTGAAGCTGAAGAATTAAAAATTGGTCCTTTTCTGATTACTTTTATGGAAACAATCCATCCAGTAGTATGTTACGCCATGCGTATCGTAGAAGAAACAACGGGGAAAGTATTCGTATTTACAGGTGATTCAGGTTATTTGGAAAGTTTCGCTGATTTTGCGAAAGATGCTGATTTGTTTCTAGCAGATACCTATCTTTTTGAAGGAAATGAACATCATCATGCCCATTTCACTTCAAAAGAAGCTGGAGAACTTGCGAAATCAGCTAACGTAAAGAAACTTGTACTTACACACCTACCTCAGTTTGGTGATTTAGAACAATTGAAAAATGAAGCGCAAAAGGCAGCAGGCAAAGGGATTGATATAGAACTTGCTGCAGTTGACAAAGTGTTTAACATTTAGGAGGAAGAACATGATTTTTGTACCAAATGAAAACCACGACCCAAGAATCAATTTAGCAATTGAACAATATTTGCTGCAAGAAATGCCTTTAGATGAACCTATTTTGCTCTTTTATATCAATGAACCTTCAATCATCATCGGCAGAAACCAAAATACGCTTGAAGAAATCAATCGAGATTATGTGGAAGAAAATGGCATTCATGTTGTCCGTCGCTTAAGTGGAGGCGGAGCTGTCTACCATGATTTTGGAAACCTGAACTTTAGTTTTATCATGCCTGATGATGGGGATTCATTCCGTGACTTTGCGAAAGTAACACAGCCAATCATCCAAGCACTTCATGAATTGGGTGTTGCTGGGGCGGAATTGAAAGGCCGAAATGATCTAGTCATTGATGGCATGAAATTTTCTGGCAACGCGATGTATGCTACCAACGGTCGGATGTTTGCTCATGGAACAATTATGTTCGACTCTGATATCAATGAAGTAGTCAATGCATTAAAAGTAAAAAAAGACAAAATCGAATCAAAAGGAATCAAATCGATCCGTTCTCGTGTAACGAATATCAAACCATTTCTTCCAGAAGAAAAGCAAAAAATGACAACAGAAGAATTTCGTCAAGAAATCTTGTTGAAAATTTTCGGCGTAGAGTCAGTAGAAGAAGTAAAAACGTACGAATTGACTGATGAAGATTGGAAAAAAATCAATCGAATCTCTGAGGAATATTATCGAAATTGGGATTGGAATTACGGGAAGTCTCCAGATTTCAATTTCTCTCGCCAAAAACGTTTTTCTATCGGTTCGATTGAAGTCCATTTGAATGTCTCAGAAGGAATGATCAAAGAAGCAAAAATCTTTGGCGATTTCTTCGGACTAGGAGATATCTCTGACGTGGAAAAAAAATTGGTTGGACAGAAATATGATAAAGCATCTCTATCAAAAATAGTCAGCCAAATTGATGTGAAGAAATATTTTGGTGCGATAGAACCAGAAGAATTGCTTACCTTACTTTATTGAAAATAAAAAATAGCGGAATCCACATATATGGATTCCGCTATTTTTTATACAGGATTCGGGTAATTTCGAGAGAGTTGAACAGTGATCCGATCAATGAAAGTATCTTTTTCCTGCGTTAGTGTTCCTGTGTAACGATCCGCTACGTCTTTCATCATCATTAAGTCAAAACGTTCCTGATCATCTAATTCTTCTGTGATGCCTCGACTAAATAGGTTTGTATCGTAATGTGCACTATGTTCGCAACAAATGACGAAATGTTCCTCTTGTTCGTGTATCGACAAATAAATTTTTCGATACAGTGGATTTTCGATGGCATGAGTTTCTCTAAAGGAATGCTCTAAAGCGTGGATCAAAAGTTGAGCCAGATCGTCATCGTTGATAGGAAGTTCTTCGGGAAGATCTGCTTGGAAGGTTATCTGAATATTCCGTTTGGCAGCTAACTTCTGGTAACGCGCTAAGATAAGATTTGTCACCTGGTGGTTGCAAAAAGAACACAGCATTTCGAAATTTTTTGCTTCTTCTAATATCTTTTCCACATAGTTTTTAGCTTTTGTTTGGTCCGTATGCATTAAATCTTGCAGATTCTCCATCTCTTGGACAAATTCCAGGCGAAGTGTATTTACTTCTTGGATATGCTGTCGAAGCTGCTCATAATGTTGCTCCAACAAATCATTTTTGATTTTTAAGAAATCTACTTGTCTCCGATCTTTGTCGGTATTTAAGATGTGATCGATTAGATTGTAGCTGATAATAACGATTAGAATGATAATATATAAAATCGTAGACCAATTGATCGTTGTTTGATAGATACCTAATGCCGTTTGGATGTAAATCAAGCAATGGATAATGGCTACCAAGACGATCCAAGGTGTACAAGCTACATAAAAACGGTTATTCTTATATGCTTCGCCAATGCATGCAAGTGAAGTGACTAAAGTGCTTATAACACTAGCAATATTAGCAATCGGCATTAATTCAGGAAGTTCTGCAGGAGTAAAAGTTGCATAAAGCAGAACGCCGATAAAAATCAAAAGTTGGAACGTACAAAAAATTCCGTACCATTTTTTATAGTAAAACATTCGGCTCCAATAGTAGCAGATGATGAAAGCTGACGTTAAGATAATAAATAAATGAGATAAAAAAGAATGAACGAATGGTTCAAAAAGAATACCACTTAAAATATCTTCTGATACAGCTTCAAATCCTAATGCCAAAGCAAAGCAACTTAAGAGAATAAGTGAGTATTCAAGACGTTTTTGTTTATACATCAAGTAGATCGTATAGAAAAAGGTCCCTATAGCGATAAAAACAGCGATTATCATCGTCAATACTTGCGGCACTGATTGTGAATAAATAAAACTAATCAATGGTCCAGTTGTTCCTAGATAAACTTTCGGTGGCAGTCCAGCATAGTTCTGATAAGGAGATGAGACTGTAAGGGTCAATTTTTTTCCGATATAATTTGCTGGTAAATCTATCACAGCCAATGAGAGTCCGGGATTGCTTTCTTCCTGATAATCTTTCCGTTGGTATAAAATCTTTTCGCCTAGATATACAGTAATCCATTGATGGTTTCCTTTGATTAGTAAATTTGCTTCGTCCAACGGTTTTTCAAGTGTCGTTTCCATAATGAATGTTTCGTCTTTATCCACGGTAGGAATCGTACGAGTGTACTTGCTGTCAAACTTAAAATCAGGATCATCTTTTGTATAGAAAACCCACGAATCTTTTATTTCTTTCATTTGATTGCTGTCCGCAGGAGAAAAAATAAAATAAAAGAAATAAGCAATTCCTGTTAAAAATAACAATGATAATATAATGATTATGCTCCACTTTATACGTAAATAAAAAGATTCTTTTTTATTATATATGTTATTAAAAAAAGACATAAAGGTATTCCTTTCTAAAACTTGTAATGTTAGGGTAAACGTTTTTTAAACTAACGTCAATTATTTATAATAAAAAATGAGATAAAGATGAGGAAATAGAATTAGAAACATATAATTATTAAAGGGAAACATTTTTACAGCTATAATTTGAAAAAAATTTATCGTTATTATATGATTAAGAAGGATTGAATAAAGAAAGAAGTTGAAAACGATACCTGATTACAAAAAAATAACTTTTATAAGTTCTATAACGTTGATTATATTTTTAATTCTTATTCTTCTCGTCGTCTTGGTTCCCCGAATTTTTGGTTTGACTCCTTATATTATTGAGGACAAAGAAATGAGTCCATATTATGCACAAGGAAATCTGATATATGTACGACCGAAAAATACAAATGAGATTTTAGTCGGAGATATTATTACATATTATGAAAATTCAGGAAAAAAAATCTCGACGCGTCGCGTAATAGCCGTTGAAAACAACCACGAAGATTTTTATACAAAAGCTGATACAAAGACTTATATTGAGCCTGGAGTAGTAAAAAAGAGAAATATTATCGGTAGTCCCATCTTTCAGATTCCATATATTGGACTAGTCCTTTCAAAAACGGCATTTGCATGGATTCAGGGGTTATTCTTTACGATTGCTTTTTGCCTAACAGGAATCACAGCATGGAATACCTTTGTAGAGTTGAAAAAGAAGCGGAGACGAACACAGAAATTTTTGTAAGAATGTTAAAAACATAAATGTATTCCAGAGATCCAACGACTCTTCTGAACATGAAACACGAGAAAACACTCATGCAGCTTGTAGATTTAGTCAGTTGTTCGTATAATGTGTGAAGAGGAGGAGTAGTATGCGCAATGAAATGATGCATCGTCCTGTAGTCAAAGAAGAACTATTGGATTTTATGCGTACCCAGCAAAAAAAATTACCGGGTGAGCTAGGCAAACTGGAAGAAGAAGCTCATGTAGCAGAAGTACCAGTTATTCCCCATGAAACAGTTGTATTTTTGAAATTTTTACTTGGACAGCTTCAGCCTGAACGAATCTTGGAGATCGGAGCAGCTATCGGTTTTTCATCAAGTGTCATGGCCACGACAATCGGAGAAAACGCTCATGTTACGACAATTGATCGTTTCGATGTCATGATCGAGAAAGCTAAAAAAAACTATGAACGTCTAGGACTGACAGATAAAGTGACTTTGCTTGAAGGTCAAGCAGCAGATATCTTGCCGGAGTTGTCTGGTCCGTATGACTTTATTTTTATGGATAGTGCAAAATCAAAATATATTGAATTTTTACCTGAATGCTTACGTTTGTTAAGAAAAGGTGGCGTTTTGATGGTAGATGACATCTTCCAAGGAGGAACGATCTTGCTCCCAGATGAAGAGATTCCCCGTGGCAAACGAGCTATCCATCGTAAATTAAATGAATTTCTTCGTGTTGTGATGGATCATCCCGATTTGACATCGACAATCTTGCCATTAGGTGATGGTGTGATCTTAATGACAAAGGAATCAGAAACAATCGAGTTGTGATACATGATTATGGCAGCCTGTAGATAATCGATTGAATCGAGGGCTCAATTCGAACTTGATGTAAAAGTTTCTATATTTGTAAGTCAATTAAAGGATACAGGAAATCTAAATAAACAGGAGTAGCATGAAGTCAATGTAGCTCCTGTTTTCAATTGATAACCTTAGAACAGCTGAAGGAGAATGTCTCGTTTTAAAAGATTGATTTAGTAGTTGGGCCAAAATAATTCATTATTTGCTAATTAAATAACTATTTCGTATTGACAGAAGCAATTTAATTATCTATAATTATTGATGTTCCGCTGATTCTTGTCATAGTAGCTCAGCTGGATAGAGCATCCGCCTTCTAAGCGGACGGTCGGGGGTTCGAATCCCTCCTGTGACGCTAAAAAACCGTTAGAAACTGAGGTTTCTAACGGTTTTTCTTTGTTTTTTGTGCCAATATTGTTTGTTTTCAAAGGCAAATAAAATAAAAAAACATCCTTATCGAGTACAATTATAAGGAGCAAAAAAATAAAACTCATCAGAAAAGAGGAAGAAGATATGACGATACTATCTAGAATTTTAGTGACTCTAGTTGCAATTGAATTTTTTTATATCATGTATATCGAAACGGTGAGAACTGATTCTGACACGACAAGTAGGGTTTTTAAAATGAGTAAAGAAGAGTTAAGCAGAAAATCTGTTCAAACATTGTTTAAGAACCAAGGAGTGTACAATGGACTATTAGGAGTGGGACTACTTTATGGAGCTTATCTTTCTTCCGCATCTAAAGAAATCACAAGTATGCTATTAATATCTATTTTTTTTGTTGCATTATATGGCAGTTTGACTAGCGATCGTTGGATTTTACTCAAACAAGGTGGGCTAGCTCTGTTGGCATTGCTTTCTATTTTCTTATAAATATAGAAAAAATAAGAATTTATCTAACAGGAAACTTTGTGAAAAATATTACTTTATCTCATGAAATATGATATTCTAATGAATGGTATTTTAGAAAATTTCATGAAAAAGGAGTTAGATAGGTGTTCAAAAATTATGTTTCCTCACTAAAAAAAGAATTTTCAGGTTATGATCTTTCAAGATTTCAGAAAGATCTTTTGGCTGGGATCACAGTAGCTGCTGTAGCATTGCCTTTAGCCTTGGCTTTTGGGGTATCAAGCGGAGCTGATGCGGCCGCAGGTTTGATTACGGCTATCATTGCCGGTATCGTTATTGGCGGTTTATCAGGCGGTTTTTATCAAATATCAGGTCCGACAGGTGCGATGGCAGCTATCTTGATGTCTATTGCGGCAACAAAGGGAATGCAAGGTGTATTGCTTGCTACTTTTTTAGCGGGTCTATTTTTACTTGCAGCAGGACTTTTCCGATTAGGAACACTGACTTCTTTTATCCCAGCACCCGTAATTACGGGGTTTACTTCAGGTATTGCTATCATTATTGCATTAGGTCAGATCGATAATTTATTTGGTGTTCACTCGGAAGGTACAAACGTTATTGAAAAACTAAGTAGTTATCAAACGATAGGATTTCCGATAAACACAGCCTCTTTGATCATGGGAGGGCTAGTCATTTTAGGGATGTTTATCTATCCAAAAAAATGGGCGAAACGAATGCCTAGTTCGCTGCTGGCTATCATTTTGGCAACAGCAGTTATGCTATTGTTCCATTTACCAGTAGCAACTGTGGGTAAGATTCCACAAACATTGATCAGTAGTAATCGTTTGAATATGGGAGATTTTAGCTTTTCTGCCTTGCAACAAGTGGCAGTTCCAGCTATTAGCATTGCTTTATTAGGAATGATTGAAAGCTTGCTATGTGGTGCTTCGGCTGGCCGAATGGCAAATAAGCCCTTAGATAGCAATCAAGAATTAATGGCGCAAGGAATTGGAAATCTGTTGCTTCCTTTCTTTGGCGGGATTCCTGCTACTGCGGCCATCGCCCGTACAAGCGTGGCCATCAAATCTGGTGCACAAACTAGATTAGCTGGTATGATACATGCAGTTGTCTTACTGCTCTCCATGCTTGTTTTTGCGCCAGTGATGTCACAGATTCCAATGCCAGCACTTGCAGGTGTTTTGATTGTGACGGCTTGGCGTATGAATGAATGGGAAACGATCAAGGAGCTATTTACTAATAAATATTGGTCAGCAGTTCTATTGTTTATCCTTACGATGATTTGTACAGTTATCTTTGATTTAAGTATTGCTATCGTGATCGGGGTGATCGGCGGCTGTGTATTTTTTGTTGTCAAAAGCGCTGCTATCACGATTTCATTAGAAACGATCGATTGGCAAAGAATGGGGCTGCCAGAAACGGAAAAGCTGAATAACTGGACAGTAGTGTATATTAGTGGTCCACTGTTTTTTATGTCTTCAGAAAAACTCAAAAATAAATTGGAAGAACTAAATCATCACGATGGTGTCATTTTCTCCATGCGAGGCGTACCAAGTATTGATTTGACGGCACGTGCAGTTTTTGATGAATTTCAAGAAAAAGCAGAGCAAAGAGGACAAACGATTATCTATACTTCCTTGCAGCCAGAAGTAGAAAAACAACTTTCTCACTTGTGGGAACATACATTCACGCATCAACATCAAACAGTTGCTCATGCGTTGACAGCTTTACATGCGAAATATACTGCAATTAGCCATTAAAACAATGAAAAAGAACAGACAAGACTGTAAACTGAAGATTTTATGGTCTTGTCTGTTCTTTTTAATATTGCTGTAAAAGTGAAGCTAGTACTTGCCAGTCTTGATGGATAACAGGTACAAGGGAGCGATTGTAGAAAATAGCTGCTGGATGAAAAAGTGGAAGAATTCGATAGTTTTTTTCTGACCATTCGTAGGCATCCTTTTGTTCTGTTAATTGTAAGACAGGCCCTGTATAGAGTTGACCATGATTTTTGGTAACCGTATATTCTTTGCCAAGTAAACGTTGAAGACCAATGTTTCCAAGTGTCGCAATTAATTTTGGCTGGACCTTCATCAGTTCGTAATCCAATATTGGTGCATGCGCAAATACTTCGGAACGAGTAGGTGTCCGATTTGGATAAACAGTTTCTGACTGTTGTGTCCGTTTATTGATCCGATGAGTCACGCGATACGGGCGGCTCCTTACAGCACTGGTGATATACACCTCTTCTCGTGTTAAGCCAGTTGAAGAAAGTGCCTGCATCAATTCTTTTCCAGCTTGACCGCTAAAAGGAACATGCGTATCAATCTCTGTTTTCCCTGGGGCTTCTCCCACGAGCATCAGTTTAGGATGAAGAGGTCCTTGCCCAGCGATAAATCCTTCTACAGGACGGCCGTTCATTCTTAAAGAAGCTTCTTGTATCAGTTCTTTTGGGTATTCCATTTATGCTCCTCCTTTTTCTTTTATTATAAGAATAAAAGAAACACAATGCGACTATTTTATTTGGTAGAACTGTGAGGATAGAAAAGCAGAAGTATTGCTTGAATTTTTGTTTTACTTTTTGATTTTAAATTTAGTTGACTAACGGTTGCTGTTCTGGTAAGCTAGTACTGTTGTAATTGTGGACTCCACAGCTACAACCGCTCAGAACAAGTAATAAGCACAGCATATGCTGTCACTTCGGATGGCGAGTCTAAGTATATCAGAAGGAGGTGCTTTATAGCATGTACGCAATTATTAAAACTGGTGGTAAACAAGTAAAAGTTGAAGTGGGACAAGCAATCTATGTTGAAAAACTTGACGTTGAAGCAGGAGAAAAAGTTGTTTTTGACGAAGTTATCTTAGTAGGCGGAGAATCTACAAAAGTAGGCGCTCCAACTGTTGCAGGTGCAACTGTTGAAGGTACTGTTGAAAAACACGGCAAACAAAAGAAAGTCGTTACTTTCAAATACAAACCTAAAAAACATTCACACCGTAAACAAGGTCATCGTCAACCATATACAAAAGTGGTTATCGACGCGATCAACGCTTAATAGCGTTTGAGAAAGAAGGCCTATATATGATCAAAGGAACATTTAAGCGAAATGACGCAGGTCAGATCGTTTCATTCACTTTGACCGGGCATGCTGATGCTGGTCCTTATGGAAGTGATATCGTTTGTGCGGGTGTTTCTGCGTTAGCGATCAGCACTGTCAACGGGATTGCCTCATTAGCCGGTTTTGAGCCGATTGTTGAAATGAATGAAGAAGAAGGCGGTTATCTTTATACCGAAGTCACTTCAGGAATGACACAAGAACAAAACAATATTGCTGAGATTCTATTAGAAAATCTTTTATTAGGATTACAATCGATAGAAGCTGAAAACTCAGAATATATCCAAATTAAAACAATTAATGATAAATAGGAGGTGCAGACCATGTTGTTATCTATGAATCTACAATTATTTGCCCACAAAAAAGGTGGCGGTTCTACATCTAACGGCCGTGACTCAGAATCAAAACGTCTAGGTGCTAAACGTGCTGATGGACAAACAGTTACAGGTGGATCAATTCTTTACCGTCAACGCGGTACAAAAATCTATCCAGGTGTAAACGTGGGTATCGGTGGAGACGACACTTTATTTGCAAAAGTTGATGGCGTAGTACGTTTCGAACGTAAAGGCCGTAACAAAAAACAAGTGTCTGTTTATCCAGTAGCTCAAGAAGCTTAATTGAATCTTATGATTAAAGAGGTTGTGACAAGACTTTTGTCACAGCCTTTTTTGTTTATAAAAATAAAAGTTGTAGTGGAGGCTACGAAGTTTACTTTGTCTTTTTACACTTAATATTTTTTTGCCAATTTGGAATCAGGATGTTTTGATAACTATCGTTTTCAATTGATGGAAGCTATATTGTTTGCTATCAGTGAAATAATTATATGGTAAACAGTGTTCTTTTTCTTGTTTCCATTATAAAAATCGTATCGGGATTTTTCGTTCTTTTAAATTGAACATTTCTATCTATCCGCGTGTTATCAACAAAACAAAATCAGGTAAATAGTTGACGAAACAGAAATAAATACATAGTATTATGTTTTGAAGCCTAAGTACAATAGTCTATAGAAAAGGAGCGATACCATTGGCAAAACGCATTGACCGAATTTATATGTATGTCAAAGAAAAAACCGCTCATTTAACAAAGGCAGAATATGATCAAGGAGTAACAACACAGGAAATTGCTGAAGTGTTAGGGATTCAGCGAACAAATAGCAGTAAAGATCTGAATCAGCTAGTGCGCGAAGGAAAACTGATAAAGACAGACGGACGACCAGTACGTTACATATATCAAACACTCGTTACGCACGTAAAGCCAGTTACAAAACATGTAGTCAGTTACAAAGAAACGCCGGTCTCTGAAGAAAAAAATACACTCCAAATAGATACTAAGGATATCTTTGCAAAAATCATTGGAGCTAACGGCAGCATGAAAAATTCAGTGGAACAGGCAAAAGCTGCGATTTTGTATCCGCCAAGAGGATTAAATTGTTTGATTACAGGACCTACCGGATCAGGAAAGACTTATTTTGCACACGCGATGTATCATTTTGCAAAAGCGCATCATGTAATAGATGAGGAAACGGAACTGATTGTTTTCAATTGTGCTGATTATGCCAATAACCCTGAGCTTTTGATGAGTCATTTATTTGGGTACGCAAAAGGTGCTTTTACAGGCGCAGATGAAGAAAAAATGGGGATTATCGATCAAGCGGATGGCGGTATGCTGTTTTTGGATGAGATTCACCGGTTGCCGCCTGAAGGTCAAGAAATGATCTTTTACTTTATGGATCATGGAACTTACAGTCGTCTTGGGGAAACAACGAAATCCCATGAAGCAAATGTACGGATCGTAGGTGCGACCACAGAAGACCCAGGTTCTTCTCTATTAGAAACTTTTGTTCGGCGTATCCCAATCAATATCAAACTTCCGGCTTTTGAAAAACGTCCTGCAAATGAGAAAGTCGATTTAGTAAAAATCATGATTGCCCACGAAGCAAACCGCACGCAGCGAAAGATTTCTTTGACAGAAGATGTAGCAAAAGCATTGATCGGCAGTGTGACCTATGGAAATATAGGACAATTGAAGTCAAATATCCAGTTAGTATGTGCACGAGGATTTCTAAATCATATGCAATCACCCGAAATCTCGATCACAATCGATGATTTGACAGAAGGGATTCGTAGCGGATTGATTCAATTAGCAAGCAACCGCAGTGCAATGGCAGAGCTTTCTAAAATATTGGAGCCAAAGATAACTGTAGCACCAAATGATACGATCATGAAAATCCAATCGGACTCCTATGAGTTACCTTATAATCTATATGATATCATCGGAGATAAAGCAGCTTTACTGAAGTCGGATGGTTTGGATCAAGAAGCAATCAATCATTTCATTTCTACAGATATCAACATCCATCTGAAGTCTTTCTATAAAGACCATGGTTTTTCTTTTAATGCAGACAGCAAATTAGCAGAATTTGTAGATCCGAAAATCATAGAAGTGACCAATCAGATTTATGTAATGGTCAAAAGATCTTTACCATATGAGTTTCAGCAAAACTTTATTTATGCTATGAGCTTGCATATCAGTTCTTTTTTGAAAAAAATCAACTTAGGAGAAGAACGGCATACGAATGATAACATCCGTGAGATGGCTTTTGATTTTCCAGATGAATATGCTGTTGCGAAAGAAGTGCGTAGTTATATCGAAACGTATTTTCAAGTGGAGATTCCAGAAAGTGAAGACTATTACTTGACCGTTCTACTCGTCTCGTTACGGGCAAATCAAGCAAGCGGCAGAATCGGTGTAGTCGTTGCAGCTCACGGAAACAGCACAGCAAGCAGTATGGTCCAAGTTGTCCAACAGTTGTTAGATGCAGAGAACGTACGAGCAGTAGACATGCCTTTGGATATGGATCCGAAAACAGCATTGGACCGAATTGAACGCAATGTACAAGAAGTAGATGAAGGAAGCGGGGTCATACTCTTAGTAGATATGGGGTCCCTTGCGTCGTTTAATTCGCAAATTCAAAGAGACACTGGAATTCCAGTACGTACTGTTGATATGGTAACAACTTCTCTAGTTTTGGAAACTGTACGAAAGGTCTCAGTATTAGGGACAGATCTAGATATGTTGCATGAATCATTGAAAAATTTTCGAGGTTACGCAGAAATATCTTCTGTAGAATCTGTTCAGGAAGCAAAACCTATTCATAAGAAAAAAGCTGTTTTGGCTATCTGCGCATCTGGCGAAGGTACAGCACAAAGAATCAAAGAATTGATCGAACGAGCGGTAAACAAGCGTCAAGAAACAGAATTAGAAGTTCTAGCTTTGTCGATTGTGGAAGTGAAAGAAGAACTGCCAGTTATCCAAAAAGAATATCAGATCATAGCTACTACTGGGATTACTGATTTGAATATCCAAGCCCCATTTATTCCTTTAGAACGTTTTATTGATCAAAATATCGAAGTCATTTTGGATCAGTTGCTGATGGAATCAGAATTGGAGGAAACTGAATTCATCTCCCTAGATGAAGAGTCAGCTAAAAATACGTGTGTTGAGTTTATCTCTGATAACTTCATCTTTATTAATGGTAGTAAGTTAATCGATCCAATGTGGCAATTTTCTACACAAATCTCTCAGACGACGGGAATCGGCGATGAAGAATATGGATTCAAAATCAACCTAGTGATGCACACAGCAGGAATGATCGAACGTATTATTCGGAATGAACCATTGACTGTGGAAGAAAACGAATTGACAAATACAACGAATGATCCTCTTTATAGCCAATTGGCAGCCTCAGTTGTTCTGTTGGAAGATCAGATAAAAGTAAAAGTGCCGATAGAAGAAATGTATTATCTGCTACGTCTAGTCCATAATCAGTTAGATAAAAAAGAATACACTGTGCCATGAATACACAAAAACGATACACTTTTATAGTGTATCGTTTTTGTGTATTGGTTAAGAATCCTTTAAATTCAATTAGTGTATCGTAAAAAAGTTGGCACGCTTTTTGCTTATAGTAGTGTGTGCTAGGAGGTGGTTGTTCACACAGAAATGATAGGGGTTTCTGTGAAGTAGTGAGGAAGAAGGAGTTTTGCAGATGGATATTCGATTGGCACGTATAGATGATCGTTTAATCCACGGGCAAGTCGCAACAGTTTGGTCGAAGCAAACAGGTGTTGAACGTATCATTGTGATCAGCGATGTAGTCGCTCAAGATAAATTGAGAAAGTTTCTACTAAAAGAAGCTGCACCGCCGGGGATCACAGCAAATGTAATAACCGTGCAGAAAATGATTCAAATCTATCATAGTGGATTATTATCACGAGCAAAAGTGATGCTTTTATTCACCAATCCCCAAGATGTTGAAGCGGTTGTCCGCTGCGGTGTACAGTTGAAGTCGTTGAATATCGGCGGTATGAGTTTTACTGAAGGCAAATCAATGATTACCAATTTTGTTTCAGTAAATCAACAAGATATTGATTCCTTTCGTTACTTGAACAGTCAAGAAGTGGAGTTAGAGATTCGAAAAGTACCTGCTGACAGGAAAATCCTTTTGATGGAACTACTAGCGAAAATCAAAAAGGTGTAGCAAGAATGGTTGTTGGAAAAGGTCAAATAATTCTGTTGTAATGGTTAGCAATTATTAATATTTTTGAATTTGTTACAACAAAAGTAAATAGGAGGTATAAATATGGTAGGGATTATCCTAGCAAGTCATGGACAATTTGCTGAAGGAATCTTACAATCCGGTTCAATGATCTTTGGCGAACAAGAAAACGTCAAAGCCGTGATTTTGAAACCAAGTGAAGGTCCAGATGACTTGAGAGCCAAATTGGAAGAAGCGGTTGCTTCTTTTGATAATCAAGACGAAGTGTTATTCTTAGTTGATTTATGGGGCGGAACACCGTTCAATCAATCAAACACATTATTCGAAGAGCACAAAGATAAATGGGCAATCGTCAGCGGTTTGAATTTACCAATGTTGATTGAAGCCTACGCATCACGCTTTTCAATGGAATCTGCTCATGAAATTGCAGCACACATCATTGAAACAGCAAAAGACGGTGTAAAAGTAAAACCGGAAGAATTAGAACCGGCAGAAGCACCGAAAGCAGCAGTTGAAGACGCACAACCTAAAGGAGCACTTCCAGAAGGAACTGTGGTCGGAGACGGAAAAATCAAATATGTATTAGCACGTGTTGACTCACGTCTGTTACATGGACAAGTTGCGACAGCTTGGACAAAAGCAGTGCAACCAAACCGTATTATCGTTGTTTCAGATGCAGTATCAAAGGATGATCTGCGTAAGAGACTAATCGAACAAGCTGCTCCTCCAGGTGTAAAAGCAAATGTTATTCCTATTAGCAAAATGATCGAAGTAGCAAAAGACCCTCGTTTTGGAAATACCAAAGCATTGCTTTTATTTGAAAATCCTGAAGACGTATTGACAGCTGTTGAAGGTGGCGTAGACATCAAAGAATTAAATGTTGGGTCAATGGCGCATTCGGTCGGTAAAGTCGTTGTAAGTAAAGTATTGTCTATGGGACAAGAAGACGTTGAAGCGTTTGAGAAGCTTGAACAAAAAGGTGTGAAATTCGATGTACGTAAAGTACCTAATGATTCACGCGATAACATGGATGATATTTTGAAAAAAGCAAAAGCTGAATTAGCAAAAGCGTAATAAATAATATTAAAATTTATAGGAGGCTTATCATGTCTATTATTTCAATAATTTTAGTCGTATTAGTTGCCTTTCTAGCTGGTATGGAAGGTATTCTTGATGAATTTCAATTTCATCAACCACTAGTGGCATGTACATTGATCGGTTTAGTTACCGGTAACCTCGAAGCTGGTATCGTACTTGGCGGTACGCTTCAGATGATCGCTTTAGGTTGGGCAAATATCGGTGCCGCTGTAGCACCAGATGCTGCATTAGCATCAGTAGCATCAGCAATTATTTTAGTTTTAGGTGGACAAGGTGTTAAAGGTGTTCCTTCTGCGATCGCGATTGCCGTTCCTTTGGCTGTTGCAGGGTTGTTCTTAACAATGATCGTACGTACAATCGCTGTTCCAATCGTTCATTTGATGGATGCGGCTGCTGAAGAAGGAAACATCCGTAAGGTTGAAATGTGGCACATCATTGCTGTATGTTTACAAGGGGTTCGTATCGCGGTCCCAGCAGCAGCGTTGCTATTTATCCCAGCACAAACTGTGCAATCATTCCTTGAATCAATGCCAGCATGGTTAACAGATGGTATGGCTATCGGTGGGGGAATGGTCGTAGCTGTAGGTTACGCTTTGGTAATCAACATGATGGCTACAAAAGAAGTATGGCCATTCTTCGTTATTGGTTTCGTTGTAGCTGCAATTTCTCAATTAACATTGATTGCTCTAGGTGCTTTAGGTGTTGCATTAGCTCTTATTTACTTGAACCTTTCTAAAATGGGTGGTTCATCAAATAATGGAGGCGGAAGCAACTCTGGTGACCCTTTAGGCGACATTTTGAATGACTATTAATCTTGAAGGAGGAAAATAAAATGGCAGAAGAAAAAATCAAATTATCAAAAAAAGATCGTTTAGCTGTTGCGTGGCGCTCTACCTTCATTCAAGGTTCATGGAACTACGAACGTATGCAAAACGGTGGCTGGGCATTTTCTATGATTCCAGCAATCAAAAAATTATACAAAACAAAAGAAGAACGTTCTGCAGCATTAAAACGTCACTTGGAATTCTTTAATACACACCCATACATTGCTTCTCCAATTTTAGGGGTTACATTGGCTCTGGAAGAAGAACGTGCGAATGGCGCGCCTGTTGATGATGTAGCGATTCAAGGGGTTAAAGTAGGTATGATGGGTCCTTTAGCTGGTGTTGGTGACCCAGTGTTCTGGTTTACAGTACGTCCAATGCTAGGTGCACTAGGTGCTTCATTAGCTATGGGAGGAAATATCCTTGGACCAATCATCTTCTTCTTAGGTTGGAACATTATTCGTTGGGCATTCATGTGGTATACACAAGAATTTGGCTACAAAGCTGGTTCTAAAATTACTGATGACCTTTCTGGCGGATTGTTACAAGACGTAACAAAAGGTGCTTCAATTTTAGGGATGTTCGTATTAGCTGCCCTTGTACAAAGATGGGTATCAATCAAATTCTTACCAGTTGTATCAACTGTAAAATTAGATAAAGGTGCTTACATCGAATGGGATAAATTGCCTTCAGGTGGTGAAGGAATCAAGAGTGCATTTGAACAAGTTAATAATGGCTTAGCCCTTTCTCCTGAAAAGGTAACAACATTACAAGACAACTTAGACCAATTGATTCCTGGTTTAGCTGCATTAGGATTAACATTGTTATGTATGTGGTTGCTTAAGAAAAAGGTTTCTCCAATCGTTATCATCCTTGGTTTATTCGTAGTCGGTGTTGTTGGACACGTCATCGGACTTTTATAATCCATAAAAATATAGCTCGGGCGTTGTCCCGAGCTTTTTTTATATAGTATACTGTTCATAAACAAATATCTGGAGGGAGAAAATGGTTCAATCAATCAATACAAAAGTAGACTTGGTAATTGATGCTACTTCGTTTACGGGTCTGACAGATTACGGGCAAATCATGATAGGTGATAATGGTTTTGAGTTTTACCATGCGCGAGATAGACGCAAATATATCCAAATTCCATGGGAAGAAGTGGATTATGTACTAGCATCAGTCATGCTAAAGGGAAAATGGATTCCTCGATATGCCATTCAAACGAAAAAAAATGGTACATACACATTTTCTTCCAAAGAACCTAAAAAAGTGCTTCGTGCGATCAGAGAATATGTAGATGAAGATAGAATGGTACAATCATTGAGTTTCTTTGATGTAGTGAAACGTGGTATTCGTAGTATGTTTAAACGCAAGTAAAAAATAAAGAAAACTTCTAAGAGGAGGTTTTCTTTATTTTTTTACTTTGCAGAAGAAAATATGAAATAGCAAAACCAATTATTTGTCCCCTTTAAATCCCATATGCTAAAATTGATTAGCAAAGAAGGAGGTTATATTATGAGTTGGTTATGGACATTGATTGTTGGAGCCGTGATCGGAGCAATTGCAGGTGCGATCACCAGTAAAGGAAATTCGATGGGCTGTGTAACGAATATCATTGCTGGACTAGTCGGTTCAAGTATTGGACAAGCGATTTTCGGCGAATGGGGACCAAAAGCTGCAGGTATGGCACTTATTCCATCTATTTTAGGCGCAGTGATTTTGGTAGCAGTTGTCTCATTTTTCTTTGGAAAACGATCATAAGTTTTTACAAAATAGTAAACTAAAAGGAGTTGCAGCGAGACTGTGACTCCTTTTTGGCTTTATTTATTTAAAATAAAAAGAAGTTTTCCGGAAATTTTTATTTAACTGTCGTGTACGAAGAAAAGTTTGCTATAATGGAAAAAAGCGTGCAAAGAAAGAGGGAGTTTCATTATGATGCTACGTGTAGAAAAATTGCGCAAAAAAATGCAAGAAGAAAATTTGGATTCATTTTTGGTTACCAGTCCGTACAATCTTCGTTACTTAACGAACTTTACAGGTACGACAGGATTAGCTGTTATTACTTTGGAAAAAGCATTTTTTATTACTGATTTTCGTTATACCGAGCAGGCGGCAGCGCAGGCTCAAGGGTTTGAAATTATTAAAAATGTCGGACCTATTTTTGATGAGGTAGCAAACTTAGTACGCAAAGAAGAACTGCACTCATTAGCTTTTGAGGAAACAACAGTCTCATTTTTAGAATATTCGGTTTTAGAAGAAATCATCGATGCGGAATTAGTACCTGTTTCACAGATGATCGAAGAACTCAGAGAAGTGAAAGATGAAGAAGAAATCGCTATTATCGAAAAAGCATGTCATATTGCGGATATGGCATATGATCACATCCTGAAAATGATCCAACCGGGCATGACTGAGATTGAAGTCGCAAATCAACTAGACTTTTATATGCGTTCTCTTGGCGCTTCAGGTGTTTCTTTTGATACGATCGTTGCTAGCGGATTGCGTTCGGCTATGCCGCATGGTGTAGCAAGCAAAAAAATCATCGAACAAGGTGACTTGATCACATTGGACTTTGGTTGCTATTACGAAGGGTACGTTTCCGATATGACACGTACATTCGCTATTGGTGATCCTGGGGAAAAATTAAAAGAAATTTATCAAATAGTCTTAGATGCTCAATTAGCAGTTATTGATGCTGCAAAACCAGGAATGACTGGTGTCCAATTAGATGCAGTTGCTAGAGATTATATTTCAAAACATGGTTACGGGGAAGCATTTGGACATTCTACAGGACATGGGATCGGTTTAGAGATCCACGAAGGACCAAACGTTTCTTCTCGTGCAGAAAAGCAATTTGTACCAGGAAATGTGATCACTGATGAACCAGGGATCTACTTACCAGGAATCGGTGGAGTACGTATTGAGGATGACTTGTTGATCACAGAAGATGGAAATCGTGTGTTGACTCGTTCACCAAAAGAATTGATCATCTTATAGTTTCATCAATAGAAGAAGTAAGCGTAAAAATCAGTGTTCACAGACTTTGTTATAGAAAATCACTCGATTTAATGATACACTATAGAAGAACTTTTAAGCTGTAAGAGATAATAAAGTTGGGTGTTTTCTCCAATTCATAGCAGTTTGCAGCTGATCGGCGGCAGTTTTCTTACCACGTGATCACTATGCCGCATCATAGAGAATTCGGATGTATCTCGTGCTTAGGCAAAGGGAGGAATAAATAAATGGCAGATGAAAAAAATTTGATTTTAAACGCAAACCAAGATTTAGGAGAGATCGTGATCGCTCCTGAAGTCATCGAAGTAATTATCGGGATTGCAGCTTCTAAAGTAGAAGGCGTATACGGAATGCGCGGAACTTTTGCCAGCAATGTCACTGAATTATTAGGACGTGCAGCTCACGGAAAAGGTGTTTACTTAGCAAACGAGGAAGATGGCTTGAAAGTAGATCTTTACTGTTATCTAGAATATGGTGTTTCAGTTCCTAAAGTAGCAATGGAAATGCAGGAACGGGTCAGCCAGCAAGTCCTTTTCATGACGGATATCGATTTATCTGAAGTCAATATCCATGTAGTAGCTGTTGTTCCTGAAAAATTAGAACAACCAACAATCGAAGAACTTTTTGAAGACGAAGAGGAAGAGAATGAATAAAGAATTATCAAGACACGAGATTCGGGAAATGGCATTGCAGGCTTTATTTCCATTAGACTTCAATGCAGACCTAACAAAAGAAGATGCGATTTTCAACGCAATCGAATTAGACCACCGCGACATGATCAACGAAGATGAATCAGAGTTTGTTCCTGTTTATCTTGATACGCTAGTTGGCGGTGTCTGTGCAAAAAAAGATGAATTGGATAAAGTGATTGAAAAACATTTAAAAAACAATTGGCACATCAATCGGATCTCAAAAATGGATTTGGTGATCTTGCGTATCGCGATTTTTGAAATGACTTATGTGACAGATGTACCAGCGGCTGTTGCTTTAAATGAAGCAATCGAGTTGGCAAAAACATTTAGTGATGACCGTTCACGTAAATTCGTCAACGGTGTTTTATCCAATGTATTGAAAGAATTAGAAGCTGGGGCGTAAGTCCTAGCTTTTTTCTATGAATCATCATAAACCTGTTATAAATCGGGAAAATTCTATGGTAGAATGAAAACACAAAAAATATCTGGGAGTGGTTAGATGGCAGAATTGATTAACGGAAAAGAATTAGCTGAAAAAATGCAGGCAGAGATTGCTGAAAAAATCCAAAAATTGAAAGATAATGGTATCCATCCCGGATTAGTCGTTTTATTGGTAGGGGAAAATCCAGCCAGCCAAATCTATGTAAGAAATAAAGAACGTGTAGCAAAAGAAATCGGAATCCATTCATTGGTAGAGCGTTATCCTGAGACGATTTCTGAAGACGAACTACTTGCAGAAATTGAAAAATACAATCAAGATCCTAGTTTTCATGGTATATTGGTCCAATTACCATTGCCAAAGCATATAGATGAAGAAAAGATCCTGTTAGCTATCCGCCCTGAAAAAGACGTAGACGGTTTTCATCCGATGAATTTAGGCAGACTCCTTGCGGGTAAACCGGACAAGATTCCTTGTACTCCATACGGCATCATGAAAATGTTTGAAGCTTATTCTATCGATCCGGCGGGTAAACGAGCAGTAGTTATCGGACGAAGCAATATCGTCGGTAAACCGATGGCTCAGCTACTCTTGATGGCAGATGCAACTGTTACTGTTGCTCATTCTAAAACCGAAAATCTGGCTGAACTGGCACAAGAAGCAGATATTTTAGTCGTAGCAATAGGACGTGGACATTTTGTCACAAAAGAATTCGTAAAACCAGGTGCTGTAGTGATAGATGTAGGGATGAATCGTGATGCTAACGGTAAGCTGATCGGTGATGTGAAATTTGATGAAGTGGAGCCTATTGCAGGCTGGATCACTCCTGTGCCAAAGGGTGTAGGGCCAATGACTATCACGATGCTGATGTATCAAACCGTAAAATCTGCCGAAGCTTTTGGAGCAGGTGAATAGATGGCACAAGAATATTTAACTGTCACTACATTAACGAAGTATTTGAAAAGAAAATTTGATGCCGATCCTTATTTAGAACGCGTATATTTAACAGGCGAAATATCGAATTTCCGTTTACGTGCCAATGCCCATCAATATTTCAGCTTAAAAGATGACCATGCAAAAATATCTGCTATTATGTTCAAAGGAGCATTCCAAAAATTACGATTCCAGCCAAAAGAAGGAATGAAAGTCCTTGTCGTTGGGCGTATTTCATTATATGAAGCGGGAGGTTCTTATCAAATCTATGTAGAGCACATGGAGCCTGATGGAATAGGTGCTTTATATCAAGAATTGGAAGAACGAAAAGAAAAGCTGATGAAGGAAGGCCTTTTTCAAGGGCCTAAAAAAATGCTGCCACGTTTCCCAAAGCGAATCGCGGTCCTTACCAGTCCAAGCGGAGCGGTTATCCGCGATATCATCACGACGGTGAAAAGAAGATATCCAATTGTCCAATTGGTTTTGTTCCCAACAGTTGTACAAGGAAACCAAGCAGCGGACAATGTTGTCAGGAATATCCAGAGAGTAGAAGAGATGGGCAATTTCGATACAATGATCATCGGTCGTGGGGGTGGTTCGATTGAGGATTTATGGCCGTTTAATGAAGAGCGGGTTGCTCGGGCGATTTATCAAGCTAATACGCCGGTGATTTCATCTGTAGGACATGAAACAGATACCACGATCGCTGATTTAGTAGCAGATGTTCGGGCTGCCACTCCAACAGCAGCTGCAGAATTAGCTGTTCCTGTTTTGTCAGAAGAGTTGATGCGCATTCAAGAACGGCAAGCTAGATTGCAGCAGGCGTTTGTACGCCAGATCCAGCGCAAACAAGAACGGTTCGAGCGTGCTCGACGTTCCTATGTATTTCGGCAGCCTGAAAGATTGTATGAAGGTCAGACCATCAAATTAGACCAGTTGAAACAGCGATTATATCAAGCTACACAGCAAATTTATCATGCGAAAGAAAAACAAACGATCGCATTAAGCCACCAATTGGAACAAGTGGCTCCGCTTTATCGAGTTAAAGCAGCTCGCCAAGAAACTGCTTATCTAGAAAAACGCTTAGAAGAGAAAATCCAACAATATATGAAACAACAGCAGCAGCGTTTTGCTCAAGCTGTTCAATCTCTTGATTTGTTGAGTCCATTGAAAATCATGGGAAGAGGCTACAGCTATACGACGTTAAATGATCAAGTAGTAAAAAGTGTCACCGAGATTCATCAAGGGGATTTGCTGACGATCCATTATCAAGATGGAATCGTTAAAGGACAAGTACAAGAGATAGACAAAGGAGAATAAAAATATGGAAAATCCAACTTTTGAAGAGTCACTGCAAGAATTAGAAAAAATTGTCATGCAGTTAGAACAAGGAGACGTTCCATTAGAATCAGCTCTAGATTCGTTTAAACGAGGAATGGAATTAAGCAAACATTGCCAAGATACATTAGCTAAAGCAGAAGAGACCTTGACGAAAATGATGACAGAATCAAATGAAGAAGTTGATTTTGACGGAAACGAGGAAAGCTGAGATGAGATTAACTGACTTTTCAGCTATTCATCTACCTGCTGTAGAAAAAGAAATCTTGTCTTTTTTAGATGAGCATACAACGGATAGAGGACTCTATGATGCGATGAGTTATTCAGTGAAAGCAGGCGGGAAAAGAATACGTCCCTTATTACTTTTAACGGCCGTTGCTTCCTTTGATGAGCCTATTGATGTTCCCGTCTATCAAGTAGCAGCTGCTTTAGAAATGGTGCATACGTATTCCTTGATCCACGATGATTTGCCTGCGATGGACAATGATGATCTTCGTAGAGGAAAACCTACCAATCATAAAGTATTCGGCGAAGCATTAGCTATATTGGCCGGAGATGGTTTGCTTACAGGAGCATTCCAGCTAATCAGTATGGCACACTTAGGTAATTCTCCTAAGCTTCTGCTGCTTCAGCAATTAGCTGTTTGTGCGGGATCACAAGGTATGGTTGCTGGGCAAGCTGCAGATATCGAGGGCGAATCGAAAAAGCTTTCTTTAGAAGAATTAGCATTTATTCATGAAAGAAAGACAGGGCATTTGATTCGTTATGCCTTGCTGGCTGGTGGCATATTAGCGAAGCAACCTGAAGAAATCTTATTGCTACTTCAACGATTAGCCGAACATTTAGGTTTAGCTTTTCAGATAAGAGATGATCTACTCGATGTGATTGGTACAACGAAAACATTAGGGAAAACAGCTGGTAAAGATGAACGTATGGAAAAAAATACTTACCCGCGTTTATTAGGCCTAGAAAAGACACGTGAGGCGTTGGAGATTGAGCTGTTATCCGCCAACAAGATCATAGACAAATTAGAAGAGGACGTTTTTTCTTTTGATGGCGGGCTGATGCGCCAGATGATCAAGCAATTTGATGTGGAGAAATGAGGGAAAGAATGGAAAAAGAACGCGTAGATGTATTAGCGGTCAAACAAGGATTATTTGAAACAAGAGAACAAGCCAAACGTTCAGTGATGGCTGGTTTGATTTACAACGAAAAAAACGAGCGGTTTGATAAACCGGGAGAAAAAATTCCAGTGAGTAGTGAATTAAGAGTCAAAGGTAAAAAACTTCCTTATGTTTCTCGAGGGGGATTAAAATTAGAAAAAGCACTCAAAGCATTTGATCTATCTGTTGAAGGAAAAACATTGTTAGATATTGGTGCATCCACTGGCGGATTTACTGATGCAGCTTTGCAAAATGGCGCAAAAATGAGTTATGCTTTAGACGTTGGCTACAATCAGCTAGCTTGGAAAATAAGACAAGATCCTAGAGTCGTCGTAATGGAAAGAGTGAATTTTCGTTATGCAAAACCCGAAGACTTTACCTTAGGAATTCCAGAAGTTGCTGTTATCGATGTTTCTTTTATTTCACTAAAACTGATGCTGCCTCCATTACATGCTATTTTAAAAGAAGAGGGAGAAGTGATTGCTTTAATCAAACCCCAATTCGAAGCAGGCAGAGAAGCTGTAGGGAAAAACGGAATTGTTCGTGACCCTCAGACCCATCAAAAAGTTTTAGAAGACATTTTGTCATTTGCGGCACAAGGTGGATATGATGTGCTGGAATTAAGTTATTCTCCGATCACGGGGGGAGAAGGAAATATCGAGTTCTTGGCTCACTTGAGGAAAGTACCCGAAAGCGGAACAATCAATTCAGCTATTAATATGGCAGAAGTGGTTTCAAATGCACACGAACAGTTTGACCATAAATAAATTGTAACTGTGAAAATCAAGTGAGAAGTATGCGGATTCTTCTTTATTATACCAAGGAAATAAGCTATCATTGATTAAGAAGAATATGCTAAGGAGCGAAGACGTAATGAGAAAAAAAGATCGGCATCGTTTGATTACTCGATTGTTGAGTGAGCAAGATATCCGAAAGCAGGAAGAATTTGTTGAAATCCTGAAAAGCAAAGGAATATCTGTTACTCAAGCTACGATTTCCAGAGATATAAAGGAACTGAAACTGATCAAGGTACCGGCTTCAGATGGCGGCTACCGTTATAGCATACCAGCTGAAACAAACGAAGATGTAAATACTAAATTGGAAAAACTATTAAAAGACGCTTTCGTGGCAGTTGACCAAATGGAAAAATTTGTTATTTTGAAAACATTGCCGGGAAATGCTTCGGCAGCAGCAAATTTGATTGATAAACGTTACAAGAAAGAATTATTTTCGATTATCAATGATGACGATAATGTTTTGATGATTACACGAACTGAAGACCAGGCAGTTTTATTGAAGAAAGACTTCCTGCATTACCTTTAAGTTGAGGAGCGAATGTGATGCTACAAGAAATCAGTATTACTAACTTTGCGATTATTCCGGAATTGCGGCTTTCTTTTCACGAAGGAATGACCGCGCTGACCGGAGAGACTGGTGCGGGTAAATCCATTATTATCGATGCTTTAGGTCTGTTAGCAGGAGGAAGAGGTTCAAGCGATTATATACGTCAAGGAGCAGAAAAATGTGTGCTTGAAGGGTTGTTTGAACTACCAAAACAAGAAGGATTCTCTGAACTGATGGTTGAATTAGGGATCGAAACAGATGAGGACAATCTGATTGTTCGACGGGATATGTCCTTAACTGGAAAAAATGTTTGTCGAGTGAATGGTCATATTATCACATTAGCTAATCTGAGAAGAATCGGCAGTTATTTAGTAGATATCCAAGGACAAAACGAACATCAGGAACTGCTCCAGCCTGAATCACATCTTGCTTTATTGGATCGTTTTGGAGATGTAGCTTTCCAACAGAAGAAAAAGAGTTATCAGCAAGAATATATCTCTTATCGTGAGCTGGAAAAAAGGGTACGAAAAGTGCAGCAAAATGAAAAATCCTATGTTCAGAGAATAGATATGCTCCATTTCCAGCAAGAAGAAATAGCTGCTGCTGATTTGCAAGTCGGAGAAGAAGAGAAATTAAAAGAAGAAAGAGAAAAACTTAGCAATTATCAAAAAATTGCTGATGGATTAGCTGCAGGTTACGGAGCACTGACGAATAATGAACAAAACAGTGTAGATGGTGTTGGCTTGGCCGTTTCAGAACTGCAAGGGATCGCCCATCTAGATGTGGAGTATGAAGCAATTTATGAAAATATCCAAAGTGCTTACTATTTGCTGCAAGATGCAATCGGCGATATGAGTCGTCAGATTGATTTATTGGAGTTAGATGAGAGTCGTTTAGAAGAAGTTACGCAACGTTTAGAATTAATCCGACAGTTGAAACGTAAATACGGCGAATCCATTGAGTCAATATTGGCTTACTATGACGAAATCACCGAAGAGCTAGCTTCTTCTGATTTTTCAGAAGGTCAATTGGACAAAATGAAAGAGGAACTAGAGCAAAAAGAGCTTCTACTTCAGCAACAAGCCGCAGATCTTCATGAAGCGCGTAAAAAAATCGCAAAAGAATTGGAAAAATCCATTCTGCATGAATTGAAAAGTCTGTATATGGAAAACACTGAGTTTGAGGTACGTTTCTTAAAAGAAGAAAATAGACAATTGAATCATGATGGATTTGACCAAATCGAATTTTACATTACGACCAATCCAGGAGAGCCACTGAAGCCTTTGGTGAAAGTCGCTTCTGGTGGCGAACTGTCTCGGATGTTGCTTGCTTTGAAAACTATTTTTTCTTCTGAGCAAGGTGTGACAAGTATTATTTTTGATGAAGTGGATACAGGTGTGAGCGGAAGAGTTGCACAGGCCATCGCAGATAAAATTTCTCAAATATCGAAATACTCTCAAGTTTTGTGCATCACTCATCTGCCTCAAGTTGCTGCAGTCGCCGACTATCAATATTATATTGTGAAAGCAGTGATTGATGGACGTACGCAAACTTCTGTTTCAGAGTTGAAAACAAAAGAAAGAGAAGAAGAAATTGCACGTATGCTGGCTGGAAGTGAGATTACAAAACTCACACTCGAACATGCAAAAGAACTATTGAAACTCGCAAAAAGGACCTGAGCCACCTCGCAGTGGTTCAGGTCCTTTTCAGCAGCTGATAGCTATATTTTATTTTTACATGACACTCATTACAGCAGTCAATACAACAGATCCAATCGTTAAAATCAGCATTGTCCAAATGACAAATTTTGTTACTTTAGCAAAAGTACTTGTTTGTTTTTTTTCACGCATTGTTTTCAACCTCGTCATTAATTAGTTGATTCAAGTGTACAATCTTTTTTCCATTTCCACAAGAGGGCTTTTTTATAAAAACTTCCCTTTTTTTAAATAATAGGTAGTTACGATACAAATAAATAATGTTAATAGAACTAGCCATATAAAGGCATCATCCCTTTCAGCAATAGGTAACTTAATGTTCATTCCATAGATACTGCCGACGATTGTCGGTATAGTTAAAATAATCGTTAAAGAAGTTAAAATTTTCATAATATTATTCAGATTATTCGATACGATTGCTGAAAAAGTCTGATTCATTTGTTCTACTAGTTTTAATTGAATGCGAGAAGTAGTCATTGCCTGCTCTGTTTCCACCAATACATCACGTAAATGATTTTTCAAAGCATGATTTTCTTGGAAAAGTTTATTTTGCGCTAGTTCTTTCAATGCATCTAAATTAGCAGAAGTCGCTTCTCTGAAATAAACGAGGCTTTTTTGGATATCCATGATTTGATAAAGTTGTTTGTTTTCAGTGGATACTTGAAGTTTGGCTTCCAAAGTATCGCATTGAGATTGAAGCGTAGCTAAATAACTGTTGTAAGAGAGTGTGACCTGCCAAATGAATTGAAAGAAGATATTGAGATTAGGCGAAATATCACTTTTTGGAAAGGTCTGGCTAAAGACTTTCTTTAAAAACAGTGGTTCATGATTCGTAATTGTGATAAGCTTCTTTTTGGGCGTCAAAATAATAGAGAGCGGGTATGTATCCACTTGAAAATAACCGCTAGGACTTGTTTTAGCAAAAGGATATTGTAACAATAATAACGCTGGCTTTGTCAACTTTGATTGATTGAATTCTTCTGTACGGGAATTTTCTGCATCGTCCAATATGGAAGTGATGTAATCTGACGGAATTTCAAATTGATGTGTCAGCTGATGAATCTCTTCTTGATTAGGACGTTCTACACAATACCAGATCGTTTGGTCAGTTTCCTTTCCGGTATTACGCAGTTTCTCATTATCTAATGTAAAATATTTGATCATGATTTTCCTCCTGTTGCCTGTTTCTTTTATTATAACGGATAGGGAATTGGAATACATGGAATGTGTTTGTAAGATATAGAATATAACTGCATAAATTTAAATAAAATGAAACAGTTGTGTAAAGTATATACAGTATACTTGAAGCAACGATAAAAAAGGAGTTTACGTTCATGGGCACATTCACACCACTTATCTTGTTTTGGTATATTTACCCGGTAATCGTTTTGTTTGGTTGCCAATTTCTTGTAAAATTATTTTCGTTAAATCGTCGTTTTAAAATAAAAGCCCCTGATTTGGCGATTCCTTTTTTGTGGGGCGGTATGCATGCATTGTCTAGAAATACAGGGACAATTTCTATCTTACCGTTTTTCTTTATTTCTGTTTTGCTAATGGGAATTTGTATTGCTGTTTTCCAAGCATATTATTATGAAGAAATTATTTATCCGCGTTATTTCAAGATGACTTGGCGTTTGGTTTTTCTGTTGACAATCGTCTTGTACGCTGTCTTGATCATTGTGAACATACTTTCTTACCTATGAAAAAAATAGAAAAGCTGTAAAAAGTCTTTTAAAAGGCTTTTTGCAGCTTGATTTTTAAAAAAATGTTTATGAATAAAAAAAGTTGTTCCCGGATTTCCCAGAAAAGGTGGTAGAAAGTGGGGGATTGTGGTAGACTAATTTTAGTTAGTGGAGGAATGGGGGGCTTTCAATGTTGATGGGTGAATTCCAACATAATATTGATGCAAAAGGACGTTTAATCGTGCCCTCAAAACTTCGTGAAGAACTTGGCGAAAAGTTTGTTCTGACACGCGGATTGGATGGCTGTCTTTTCGGCTATCCGATGAGCGAATGGGAAAATCTGGAAGCTAAACTGAACGAAATGCCGTTGGCTAAAAAAGACGCACGTACTTTTGTGCGATTCTTCTATTCGGCTGCCACTGAATGCGAACTTGATAAACAAGGACGAATCAATATACCCAGCACGTTAAGAAATTATGCAGCTTTGACAAAAGGTTGCGTAGTCATCGGTGTATCTAACCGAATTGAAATTTGGGATGAGACACGATGGCAAGATTTTTCTGCAGCAGCAGAAGAGAACTTTGACGAAATTGCTGAAAGTATGATTGATTTCGGACTATAAGAATAGGAAGAGGCTGACTAATGACTGAAACATTTCAACACTATACAGTCATGTTGAAAGAAACGGTAGATGGATTGAACATCAAACCGGATGGCGTTTATGTAGACTGTACACTCGGCGGTGCCGGACATAGTGAATATTTATTAAGCCAACTAAGTTCTAAAGGGCATCTGTATGCGTTTGACCAAGATCAAAAAGCAATCGATCACGCCAAGCTGCGTTTAGCTTCTTATGTCGAACAAGGTATGGTCACATTTATCAAAGCGAACTTCAGAGAATTAGAAGAACGCTTGAGTGAGCATGTAGATAAGGTAGACGGCATTTTGTATGATCTAGGGGTTTCCTCTCCTCAGCTAGATGAAGCAGAACGTGGATTTAGTTATCATCAAGATGCACCGTTGGATATGCGCATGGATCAGTCAGCTCCTTTATCCGCTTATCACGTAATTAATGAATATTCCTACCATGAATTAGTAAAGATTTTCTTCCGCTATGGCGAGGAGAAATTTTCCAAACAAATTGCTCGTGAAATCGAACGAGTACGAAAAACAAAACCAATCCAAACAACTGGTGAGCTTGTCGAAATCATTAAACAAGTCATCCCAGCTCCCGCAAGAAGAAAAGGCGGGCATCCTGCAAAAAGAATTTTTCAAGCTGTGCGGATTGCAGTAAATGACGAACTCGGTGCCGAAGAGGCCTCTTTAGAACAGGCAATCCGGTTATTGAAAGTCAATGGAAGAATCAGCGTAATCACATTCCATTCATTGGAAGACAGAATTGTCAAAAGTATGTTTAAAGAATATAGTACGGTACAAGATCTACCACCGGGACTTCCTGTCATACCTGACGAATTCCAACCAGAACTGAAAGTCATTACTCGTAAACCAATCCTTCCTTCAGAGGAAGAGCTAACAGAAAACAATCGATCACGCAGTGCAAAGTTACGTATTGCAGAAAAAATAAGAATGAAAGAGGAGTAGAATGATGGCAGAATTAAAGAAAATGCAAGATTACGAATATGATTTACCTGAATTGGTGGATCAGCCGGAACAACAAATGCCTGATTCTTCTTCGAATCAAGAAATCATTCTTCCACAATCACCGGCAAAACGATTAAAGCAGATTTCTGCTTTGGAAAAAATTGCTGTGGCAAGCGTGGCGATTGCTATTGTTGCTTTATGTGTTTTAACAGTTATGCTGCGCACAAATATCAGCGGAGCTGAAAAAGAAATCACGTCAATACAAACAGAAATCAATGATAAAAAGCAAGAAAAAACGAGTTTAGAACAAGAAAAAAACGAACTTTCTCGTACTGAACGGATTAAACAAATCGCAGAAGAAAAAGGATTGTCTATTAATGACGACAATTTAAGGAAAGTGAAGTAAATGAGTCTTAAAAATAAAATTCGGCGGTTTATGGAAAAGAAAAATCTAAATCCGATGAACAATCGCAAAAAAGTAGGTATCATTTTATTTGCTACGAGTATTGGATTGTTCTTTTTATTTGCCGTCCGTTTCTCGTATATCGTTATTGGAGGTCATGTTGCTGGTACCTCATTAGCTGAAAAAACAAAACAGTTGTACCAAGGAAGTGAAGTAGTAAAAGCAAAAAGAGGAACGATTTATGATCGTAACGGTGTGGCGCTCGCAGAAGATGCCTCCTCTTATTCAATTAAAGCGATACTCTCAAAAACATATACCTCTGGGGATAAAAAACTGTATGTTGAAGAAAAGAATTTTGATAAAATAGCAGAAATCCTGCATAAGAATCTTTCTATAGACAAAAAAGATGCACTGAATATTTTAGAGGACGGCGCAAAAAAAGAGCTGTATCAAGTTGAATTTGGTAGCTATGGGAAAAATATCTCCCAAGAAACCAAGCAAAACATCGAAGCGGACATGAAAAAAGAAGGTGTCGCTGGTCTTTATTTTGTCGACCATCAGGCTCGGATGTATCCAAATGGCGTCTTTTCTTCTCATTTTATTGGATACGCAGTTCCAGACAAAGATGAGAATGGCTTAGTTGGTAAACTAGGTTTGGAGTCTGCTTACAATGATATCTTGAGCGGTAAAGATGGTAAGATTATTTATCAAAAAGATAATTTTCAAAATCCTCTGCCAGGTACAGTGGCAGAAGAAGAAAAAGCTGTCGACGGACAAGATATCTACACGACTTTAGACAGCAGACTACAAAGTTATTTAGAAACACTGATGGATCAAGTAAATGAAGAATATCAGCCAGAAGAATTGACAGCAGTCCTGATGAAAGCAAAAACCGGAGAAATCTTGGCAATGGGACAACGACCTACTTTCAATCCTGAAACAATGGAAGGATTGACTGGAAAAGATGCTATCTGGCGTAATTTCTTGGTACAAGATAGTTATGAACCAGGATCAACCATGAAAGTTTTCACTACTGCAGCTGCTATCGAAGAAGGAGAATTCAACGAGAATGAAACCTTCCAATCTGGAAAAATCCAAGTAGAAGATGCTACGATCAATGACCATGACTTTGGTGAAAAAGGTGTGCTGACCATGCGTCAAGCTCTTTCATGGTCAAGTAACGTCGGGATGGTCATACTGGAACAGCGATTAGGCGGACGATGGTATAACTATTTACAAAAACTGGGATTTGGACAAAGTACTCATTCTGGATTAGATGATGAAGTAAACGGTGCTTTACCTACATTAAATATTGTCGACCGAGCAATGAGTGCTTATGGACAAGCGGTAGGTGTGACGAATTTCCAAATGATGAAAGCTTTCACTTCTATTGCGAATAACGGTACAATGATTCAACCTCGATATATCAGCAAAGTGGTGGATCCCCAAACTGGAGAAGAGCGAACAACTCAAACAGAAGTTCTAGGGCAACCTTTTTCAAAAGAAACAACAGAAAAAGTCCGTGAATATATGAGAGATGTTGTCGAAAGCGAAAACTACGGTAGTGCTTATGGTGTATATAGTGTACCTGGATACAATGTATCGGCAAAAACCGGAACAGCCCAAATCGCTTCTGATACAGGGGGATATCAAACAGGAGATACAGCCTACCTGTATTCGATTGTGGAGATGGTTCCTTCTGAAGATCCAGACTATGTCTTGTATCTAACAATGAAACACCCTAAGACATATGATCGAATGGCATTGGCTAAAATCGCAAATCCATTGATGAAACGGGCAATGGATTTTAAAGAAACTGAAGAAGATTCAGATACAGAAACAAAAACAGAAAAAGTATCCGTAGCCGATTATCGTAATCTTGAAGCGGACGTTGCAGCAGCTGATGCTCAAAAAAGTGGACTGCAACCTGTAGTGATCGGTAATGGTAAAAAAGTACAAAAACAATCTACTGCCAACGGTGATCAGTTGATCTCTGGAGAAAAACTGATCCTATATACTGGTGGTGATAAGCTGATGCCTGACGTAACAGGATGGTCAAAAGCAGATATCATGAAGCTGGGGAAAATCCTCGGTATTGAAGTTAGTTTTGATGGAGATGGTTATTGTGTCAAACAAGAACTTGCTCCATATGAAAAAATCACTGAAGACAAACTTAGTTTTACTTTAGAAGAATAAGAAGAGAAATAGGAGAGAAAAGAGCATGGAATGGACACAAGCATTGATTCCCATTGTCAGCAGTTGTGCAATGACAATTGCCGCAATGCCGCTATTTATTGGTTATTTTCAAATGAAAAAGCAAGGTCAGGCGATTCGTGAGGAGGGACCAAAGTGGCACAATAGCAAAGCCGGAACTCCTACAATGGGCGGCTTAGTGTTTCTGATCGGCTCTATTTTGACAGGAATTTGGGTTGGAGCTTGGCAAAAACAGCTAACTCCTACTCTTTTCATCTTGCTTTTTGTATTAGCGTTATACGGAGTAATCGGCTTTCTTGATGATTTTATAAAAATATTCAAGAAAAGAAACATGGGACTGAACTCGAAGCAGAAATTGATTGGACAGATTCTAGGGGGAATCATCTTTTATCTTGTTTACCGTTCTGAAGGTTATCCAGGTGTATTGAATTTCTTCGGACTAGATCTACCTTTAGGAATCATTTATGGTATTTTCGCTCTCTTCTGGCTTGTTGGATTTTCAAATGCAGTAAATCTGACAGATGGCATCGATGGATTAGTTGCTGGCTTAGGAAGTATCTCTTTTGCAGCTTACGGTCTAATTGCTTGGCATCAGCATCAGTATGATGTATTAATCATTTGCTTAAGTGTTTTAGGAGGTTTACTGGGTTTCTTCGTCTACAACAGAAAACCTGCCAAGATTTTTATGGGAGATGTCGGTTCATTAGCGTTGGGCGGACTTTTAGCGGCAATTTCTATAATGCTAAACCAAGAATGGACATTGCTTTTGATTGGTTTGATCTATGTTATGGAAACAGCAAGTGTGATGCTTCAAGTTACTTCCTTTAAGCTTACAGGAAAACGAATTTTTAAAATGTCTCCAATTCATCATCACTTTGAAATGTGCGGATGGTCGGAGTGGAAGATTGATACAGTTTTTTGGTTGATCAGCATTGTGACTTCGTTGATCACATTATGGATCGTTTGGTAGGAGATGACGGGAAATGAAAAAAATATCAACATATGAAAATAAGAAAGTGCTTGTCTTAGGACTCGCAAAAAGCGGAGTAAGTGCGGCCAAATTATTACATGAATTGGGCGCACTTGTCACCGTTAATGATGGAAAACCTTTTGACGAAAATCCGGAAGCACAAGAGCTGCTTTCTTTAGGGATAAAAGTAATAACAGGTAGTCATCCAATCGAATTGTTGGATGAAGAATTTTCATTGATGGTCAAAAATCCAGGGATTCCCTACAGTCATCCTTTAGTAGCAAAAGCCCAAGAAATGGGTATTCCGGTAATTACGGAAGTTGAGCTAGCTTACGAAGTAGCGGAATGCCCAATTATTGGGATTACAGGAACGAACGGAAAAACAACGACAACAACGATGACAGGACTACTACTGAATGCAGGAGCAGATCAAGGAATTGCACGTTTAGCGGGTAATATTGGGTATCCAGCAAGTGGTGTAGCGCAAGAAGCAAAATCAGAAGATAAAATTGTGATGGAATTGTCTAGCTTCCAACTCATGGGAATCACAGATTTCCGCCCTCATATAGCGGTGATTACCAATATCTATGAAGCACATATTGATTATCATGGTACAAGAAAAGAATATGTCAAAGCTAAATGGAACCTTCAAAAAAACATGACAGAAAAAGATTATCTGATCCTTAACTGGAATCAGTCAGAACTACAAGAATTAGCGCAAAGAACAAAAGCACGCGTACTGCCTTTCTCGACAAAAGAAGTGTTGGAAGACGGTGTGTATGCTGACGATTACTCAATATACTATAAAAAAGAAAAAATAATGGAAATATCTGAACTTGGCGTACCAGGTAAGCATAATGTAGAAAATGCACTAGCTGCTATTTCTGTAGCAAAATTGTATGGTATATCAAATGAAGCTATACGAGAAACGTTGCATTTTTTCCATGGCGTACCACATCGTACGCAATATGTAGGAGAAATCCAAGGCAGAAAATTTTATAATGATTCAAAAGCAACCAATATTTTAGCGACTAAAATGGCTCTAAGTGGATTTGAAACGTCTAAGGTCGTGTTATTGGCTGGCGGATTAGACAGAGGAAATACATTTGATGAATTAATTCCTTCATTAAAAGGAATCAAAGCAATGGTCGTATTTGGCCAAACAAAAGAAAAGTTGATGGATGCTGGAAAAAAAGCAGGCATCGAGACAATAGTAACAGCCGATTCTGTAGAACAAGCAGTTCCTTTAGCATTAGAAAACAGTACAGATGGTGATGTAGTTTTATTATCACCAGCGAATGCCAGCTGGGATCAATACCCAAATTTTGAAACTAGAGGAAACAGATTCATGGAAGCTGTGAACCGATTAAAATAGAAAAAGTAGAAGCGAGCGATAAAAAATGAAAATTTTGGTTACAGGCGGAGGAACAGGGGGACATATTTATCCAGCTCTTGCCTTTGTCAATTATGTAAAGACTCAAGAACCGAATGCTGAATTCATGTATGTGGGAGCAAAACGAGGTCTAGAAAACAAAATCGTCCCTGATACAGGAATGCCTTTCCATACCTTGGAGATTCAAGGATTTAAACGAAAAATTTCCATGCATAACATCAAGACGGTCCGATTGTTTCTTAAGAGTATCCGTCAAGCAAAAAAAATCCTCAGTGATTTTCAACCAGATATCGTTATCGGTACTGGAGGATATGTTTCCGGAGCGGTAGTGTACGCTGCAGCCAAAATGGGTATTCCAACAGTTATCCATGAACAAAACAGTGTACCAGGTGTTACCAATAAATTTTTAAGCCGATATGTGGATCGGATCGCTCTTTCATTTAAAGATGCGGCTTCCTTTTTTCCTGAAAACAAAGCAGTTCTTGTAGGTAATCCTCGAGCACAAGAAGTAGCAGATACTAAAAAATCAGATATTTTGAAAACATTTGATTTGGATCCAGAAAAGAAAACAGTCTTGATTTTTGGCGGTAGTCAAGGAGCACTTAAAATCAATCAAGCAGTATCAGTTTTTTTAAGTGAATATATTCCTTCTTCTTACCAAGTTTTGTATGCTTCAGGAGATAGATATTATGAAGAGATCCTAAATAAAATAAATCCTGAAATACAAAATATTAGTGTCCAGCCTTATATCAAAAATATGGCAGAGGTCATGGCTTCCAGTGATCTGCTGGTGGGGCGTGCTGGTGCAACTTCGATCGCAGAATTCACAGCTCTGGGGTTACCGGCAGTGTTGGTTCCCAGCCCATATGTTACGAATGATCATCAGACTAAAAATGCAATGAGTCTTGTTCACGCAGGAGCAGCAAAAATGATTGCAGATAATGAACTAACAGGTGAATCACTAAGTCAGACAGTCAACGAAATCATGGGTGATGAAGAATTGCAAAAGCAAATGTGCCGAGCTTCTAAAGAACAAGGAATCCCTGATGCTTCAAAACGTCTTTATGACTTAGTAAAACAAATAATCAAAAAATAAAGGCGGTGGTCTTAGTGAGTAAGAAAAAAGAACCAAAAAAATTGTCTCATCCGTCTTCTGATGAAAACAATTTGACTCCTTGGCAAAAGGCTAACCGAAAATATCTGGCAGAACAAGAGATGAAAAACCAAGAGCCAAAAAAAGAAGACATAACATTAGATACACCCCTTTCAGATTCTGAAGAAGAAAAAACGGTTCAAGAGGAACAGCAAGAAGAAAGCCAGTCCGAGAAAAAAATCGAATTTTTTGAAGAGATCAAGCAAAAGAAAAACGGTGGACCATATAACGGTTCTTTTTTGAACCGGCTGCCCAATTTAAAAAGTCAACGGCACAAAGTACTATTTCGTCGGTTAGCTTTGATCATCACTGTATTGGGTATACCGCTGATTTTTTTGATCTATTATGTTTCTCCTTATAGCAAATTACAAGCAGTTGCAGTATCAGGCAATAAGACAGTCAACAGCCAAGAAATCATCTCTGATACAAAATTGTCATTAGGAGAAAATGTTTGGGGACAGTATTTTCATCGATCTACTTATATCGATCGCCTTAAAAAAGCACAGCCAAGAATCGAAACAGCAAATATACATTTCAAAGGGATGAATGAATTCGATTTGGATGTAACAGAATATAAAGAGATTGCTTTGATCGCAAAAAACAATCAATACTACCCAGTGATTGAAAATGGAACAGTATTAGATGAAAAAGTAGCAAATCCTACAAAAAATCTCCCTATCTTGGAAGAGTTCAAAGACTCTGCAAAAATCAAAGAATTAACAAAGCAATACAATCAGTTATCATCAGAATTACAAAAAGCAATTTCTGAAATCAAGTACACGCCAAGAGCAAGCAATAAAAATCTGATCCAATTGAATATGAATGACGGCAATCAAGTTATTGTAAATATCAATAATCTTGCGAACCAAATGAAATATTATTCGCAAGTAGCCAAAGATATGGATGAAAAAGGTGTGATCGACATGGAAGTTGGTATCTTCTCGCATCCTTACGGTAGCACTCAAGAAACGGAAGAATCGGGCCAATCGGAAGAAACAACTGAAAGTGAAGAAAATGCGGATCAAACAAACGAATCAAGTGAAGAGGCAGAAACGCAAAAAGCACAAACACCTGGATCGTCTAGCACAAACGGATCATCTGATTCAAATGATTCAAGTGAAACAAGTCAAATAGAAGATAATCCAAGTACAACTCCGTCAAGTTTAAATGAAAATTGATAAAACAACTTTAAAAAGTAAGAATGTACTTTCTAAAAACCAGTAATTTATGGTAGAATTGGAAGCAGTGAATATATCTATTAATAAGTATATTTTAAAACGGACGCTAGTTGTTCGCTTGTATATGGAATAGTAAGTAGGAGGGAATCCCATTCATGGCAAAAACAGGAATGTATGTAGGCCTTGATATTGGAACGACATCTGTTAAAGTTGTCGTGGCTGAATATATCGACAGCCAAATGAATATTATTGGAGTAGGAAACGCAAAATCAGAAGGGATTAACCGAGGCATTATCGTTGATATCGATAAAACGGTCCAAGCGATACAACGAGCAGTACGACAAGCAGAAGAAAAAGCAGGTATCCAGATCAAAGGCGTAAGTGTCGGTTTGCCAGCAAACATGCTTGAAGTAGAAAATTGCCAGGGAATGATTGCAGTTAACGGAGATTCAAAGGAAATCACCGATGAAGATGTCAGAAATGTGGCTTCAGCTGCCCTTGTTCGTTCAATACCTCCTGAACGTCAAATCGTGTCAATATTGCCACAAGATTTTACTGTCGATGGGTTCGAGGGAATCAAAGATCCTCGTGGAATGATCGGCGTAAGATTAGAAATGTACGGTCTGTTGTTTACAGGACCTAAAACGATCATCCATAACATACGTAAATGCGTGGAAAATGCCGGATTAATCGTCAACGAAATGGTGATTACTCCTTTAGCGCTGACTGAATCAATTCTTTCTGACGGAGAAAAAGATTTTGGTACGATCGTCATTGATATGGGTGGCGGCCAAACAACAACGGCTGTTATGCATGATAAGCAATTGAAGTTTACCAATCTTGACCAAGAAGGTGGCGAATTTGTCACTAAAGATATCTCTATTGTATTAAATACGTCATTTAACAATGCAGAAGCGTTGAAAATAAACTACGGGGATGCATACCCAGAACGGACATCACCAGATGAAGAATTTCCAGTAGATGTGATTGGTCAGTCAGAACCAGTGAAAGTCGATGAACGCTACTTGTCAGAAATTATTTCAGCTCGAATGGAACAGATTTTCAACAAAGCAAAAGATGCATTGGACCAAATCGAAGCATTAGAGTTGCCAGGTGGCGTCGTATTGACAGGCGGAGCTGCTAGTCTTCCTGGTGTTGTGGACTTGGCACAAGAAATCTTCGGCGTAAATGTAAAATTGTATGTTCCAAATCACATGGGGCTGAGAAACCCGGTATTTACAAATGTAATAAGTATCGTGGATTATTCAGCAAACTTGAGTGAAGTGTATCAATTGGCAAAAATTGCTGTTACGGGTGAAACCTCAGCAGCTCGTCAAATGGTAGTTGAACAAGAAACAACAAACACATATGAGAGCTATGAAGCACCTGAAGAAACAATCTACGATGAGCCGGAACCAAAAGAGTCCGGAGAAAATGTAAAAAATAAAATCAAGGGTTTCTTTACAAATATTTTTGATTAATTCATCCTGGGAGGAATAAGATATGGAATTCTCAATTGATAATAATATCAATGACGGCGCAGTAATCAAAGTCATCGGAGTCGGTGGTGGCGGTGGAAATGCTGTAAACCGAATGATTGAAGAAAACGTTAAAGGTGTTGAATTCATTACAGCCAACACAGACGTGCAAGCATTAAAAAATTCAAAAGCTGAAACAGTTATCCAATTAGGCCCCAAATATACTCGTGGTTTAGGTGCTGGTTCTCAGCCAGAAGTTGGACAAAAAGCGGCAGAAGAAAGTGAACAATCCTTACGCGAAGCTTTAGACGGTGCAGATATGATTTTCATCACTGCAGGAATGGGTGGAGGAACCGGTACAGGTGCTGCACCAATCGTTGCAGGTATCGCGAAAGAATTGGGCGCATTGACTGTTGGTGTCGTGACACGTCCATTCACTTTTGAAGGACCGAAACGTGGCCGTTTTGCTGCAGAAGGTATCGCTCGTTTGAAAGAAAATGTGGATACATTATTAATTATCTCAAATAACCGTTTATTAGAAGTTGTAGATAAAAAGACACCGATGCTTGAAGCTTTCCGTGAAGCAGATAATGTTTTACGACAAGGTGTACAAGGTATCTCTGATTTGATCACAGCGCCAGGTTACGTTAACCTTGACTTTGCTGACGTGAAAACAGTGATGGAAAACCAAGGTACAGCATTGATGGGGATCGGTGTGGCTAGTGGAGAAGATCGCGTAGTAGAAGCAACGAAAAAAGCAATCTCCTCTCCATTGCTTGAAACATCTATTGATGGAGCTGAACAAGTACTTCTTAACATCACAGGCGGTTTGGATATGACATTGTTCGAAGCACAAGATGCTTCAGATATCGTAGCAAATGCAGCAACTGGCGATGTAAATATCATTCTAGGTACATCTATCAATGAAGAAATGGGCGATGAAATCCGTGTGACGGTCATCGCAACAGGTATCGATGAATCAAAAAAGGAACGCAAGTCTAGCCGACCAGCTAGACAAGCACAAATGCAATCACCTGCTCAAAAGACTGTATTAGATATGGATCAAGCTAAACCAACTTCTTCAGAAGAAGAAAACAGTTTTGGCGATTGGGATATCAGACGTGAACAAAATGTTCGTCCTAGAGTTGATGATTCCAATTTTGACAATATCGAAAAAAAAGAATTTGATACATTCAACCGCGAAGAAACAAAATCTCATGGCGATGATGAATTAAATACGCCACCGTTTTTCCGTCGTAAAAAATAAAGGAGAGGAAGAGCACATGATTGCTGACAACTTGCAGAAAATCAAGCAAGAAATTCAGGATTCGTGTGCTCTTGTTCATCGTGATCCGAAAGAAGTTACATTAGTAGCTGTAACAAAATCTGTTGAATCCGCTCAAGCTGAAGAATTGGTTAGAGCTGGCGTTATGAATTGTGCAGAAAACCGAGTAGATAAATTATTAGAAAAGAAACAAGATTTATTTGATTTTCCTGAAATAAAGTGGCATTTAATTGGTAATTTACAGCGCAGAAAGGTAAAATTGATTGTAAATGAAATTGATTACTTTCATGCGTTGGACAGTTTAAGATTAGCAGAAGAAATCCAGAAGCGGTTAGAGAAAGAATTATCCTGTTTTATTGAAGTAAATGTTTCTGGTGAGGAATCAAAACATGGAATTTCACCAGATGAGCTTTTACCGTTTGTGGAATCTTTAGCTGCCTGCACAAAAATCAAGGTTGTTGGGTTGATGACTATGGCGCCTAAAGAAGCTTCTGATGAGCAAATCCATAAAGTGTTTGGTACGCTGAAAGAATTGCGTGATCTTGTTCAAGCAAAAGGTTATGCCCATGCACCATGTAGTGAATTAAGTATGGGGATGAGTCAAGACTTTCAAATTGCGATTGAAGAAGGTGCAACATTTATCCGTGTAGGAACAGCGCTATTCAAAGACGAATAAAGGAGGAACAAAAATGCCGCTTTTAAACAGAGGAGCAATTGCTAATTTTTTCGGATTAGCTGATGAGGAAGAGTACGAATACCAAGATTATCCTGAAACAACAAAAAAGGCTGTACAGCCAACTAAAAAAAATACAACACAGAATCAATCAACTCATTCTGTATCTGCTGCGAATACTCATGAAAAACAAAAAACGGCGACTTCACGTCCTGTAACGCATGAAAGTATTCAGCCGGCTGAAAAGAAAAAAGTAATTGAACTACATCAATCACCTACAAAAACTGTAGCGAAAGAAAGAACAGCTTCAAGAACCTCTACACAACCTAAAGCAAATCTTGCTGGAAAAATCACTGTAATGGAACCAAGAGCTTATTCTGAAGCTATGGCGATTGCTAAACGAATCATTGCTGGAGAAGCAACCTTAGTGAATTTTCATTTAGTAGAAGAAAAACAAGCGAGAAGAATCGTTGATTTTCTAACAGGAACAGTTTATGCACTAGATGGAGATATCAAACGTGTTGGAGATGAGATTTTTCTTTGTACACCGACTGGGATGGAGATTGACAGTTCAACCGCTCAATCTTTTGCAGATGCGAATTTGTTTGATCTGTAAGAGGAGGAACTACGATTTATACTATTGCACTATTACTTCATTTACTTCAACGGGCAGCCTATTTCTATAGCATTATCTTGATGGTATATGCATTGCTCTCTTGGTTTCCAGGCGGGTATCAATCAGGGCTAGGACGATTATTAGCTAAGATCTGCGAACCGTATATCAGTTTGTTCGATCGTCTGCCTTTGAGGATTGGACCCTTGGATTTCACAATTTTAGGGGCAATCCTGATCTTGAACTTAGCCGTACAAGGTTTAGCACAGATCGTTATATGGATAACTGTCCATTTAGTTTATTGATTGAAGCAACAAAATCTTTATTCTCAGAATAGATAGGAGGGGAAAATTTTGGATGCAAATGTATACCAGCACTTTCGGGCAGATGAACGTACATTTATCGATTCGGTAGGCGATTGGATTGAACAGGTTCAAGGACAATATGCACCCTATCTGACCGAATTTCTTGACCCAAGACAATCCTATATTTTAGAAACACTGATTCGACAAAGCAGTGATTTGCGTTTCATGTTTTATGGCGGATATGAACAGGCAGAAAGAAAAAGATGTTTGATTTTCCCCGATTATTACGAACCTGTAGAGGAAGATTTTGAAACAGCATTGTATGAAATCCATTATCCTAGCAAATTTGCCAGCCTAAGTCATGGGAAAATCCTTGGAACTTTAGTGGGAACGGGGATCAAACGCTCTTACTTTGGCGATATCATCTCGGACGGTGATCGCTGGCAAGTATTTATTGCAAATGAGGTGGATCATTTTGTTGCTGCACAAGTAACAAAGATTGGAAAGGTTGCTGTACGCTTGGAACCAATCAAATACACAGAAATGATTATGCCGAAAGATAGCTGGACACAAGAAAGAGGAACAGTTAGTTCCATGCGACTAGACAGTGTGATCTCTGAGATTTATAATATTTCCAGACAGCGGTCCAAGCAGCTGATCGAAGCTGGTAAAGTAAAAGTGAACTGGACAGAAAATACAAGACCTGATTTTGTACTTGAACTATTAGATATTATTTCAGTCAGAGGTTATGGCAGAGTCCAGATCCAAGAACTTGAGGGGAAGACGAAAAAAGAAAAGTACAGGGTACTGTTCGGTGTATTACGTAAATAAAATAAAAAGGTGGTTTACTCATGGCTTTAACTCCATTAGATATCCAAAATAAGACATTCCCGACAAAAATGCGGGGATATAATCAAGACGAAGTAGATGATTTCTTAGATTTAGTTGTTCGTGACTATGAGGAATTGACTCAAAGAAATCGAGAATTAGAAAAAGCAGTCAAACATTCTGAAGAAAAACTTGAGTACTTCAATGAATTAAAAGATGCTTTGAACCAATCAATCATCGTAGCTCAAGATACGGCTGATAAAGTAAAAACAAGTGCAAGCAAGGAATCCGAAGTGATCGTTACTTCTGCACAAAACAAAGCAGATGAGTTAGTTGCGAACGCTGAAAAACGTGCACATCAATTAACAACTGATGCAGAAGAAAAAGCAAGAAAAATCTTGACAGATGCAACAGAAAAAGCAAGACAGCTTGCGACAGAAACTGAAGATCTTAAGAAAAAAACACGAGTATTCCATCAACGTATCAGCTTGATGCTTGAGTCTCAATTAGAACAAGTGAAAAGTCCGGAATGGGATGAAATTTTACAACCATTCTCCAGCTACGTGACTGACAGCCATGAAGTGATCAAAGAAGTTTTAGCAAAACAGCTTGACAATGAAAATGATACTGATGTAAACTCAGACACAGGAGTCATAGAAGCACCTATGACGGCATTTGATACACAGGCTATTGATATCTCGATCGTGCCTGGTGAAAATGAAAACGAGTAGAACAGAAAAGCACTTTGTTATTCTTAAAGCGAGCCGATGAGAGTGGAAGTTCGGTAAGACACTGCATGGTGAAAGATCCTCTACTTGAGACCTGCTTTTCCGAAATTAGAGTAAGAAGCAGCGGCTGACCTCGTTATTGGTCACAGAGAGTTTGCACTAGATAGATGCAACTAAATTTGGGTGGTACCACGGCATGTTCGTCCCTTGCGGCTGAACATGCTTTTTTGTGTCCGGAAAACAAATAAAGGAGTGTATGGTTGAATGAAAATGAAAGAAACCTTGCAATTAGGAAAAACAAAATTCCCTATGCGTGGTAATTTGCCAAACCGAGAAGGCGAGTGGCAAAAAGAATGGGAAGAAAATCGAATCTACCAAAAAAGACAAGAGTTGAACGAAGGAAAACCTAGCTTTGTTCTTCATGATGGACCTCCATATGCCAATGGTAATATCCATTTAGGACATTCATTGAATAAAATCAGTAAAGACATTATCATTCGTTCAAAATCAATGTCTGGCTATCGTGCACCATATGTTCCAGGATGGGATACACATGGATTGCCGATTGAACAAGTATTGGCTAATAAAGGCGTGAAACGTAAAGAAATGTCCATGGCAGAATACTTGGAAAAATGTCGTGAATATGCACTTTCCCAAGTAGATAAGCAACGAGCAGATTTCAAACGCCTAGGAGTTGCAGGAGATTGGGAACATCCTTATGTTACATTAGATCCTTCTTATGAAGCTGCACAAGTACGCGTATTTGGTAAAATGGCTGAAAAAAGCTATATTTACAAAGGATTGAAACCAATTTACTGGTCTCCGTCAAGTGAGTCTTCTTTAGCGGAAGCTGAAATTGAATATAAAGATGTAAAATCTCCATCTATTTTTGTAGCTTTCAATGTCAAAGACGGCAAAGATATTCTTGATGAAGATACAGCTTTTGTCATTTGGACGACAACACCATGGACATTGCCAGCAAACCAAGGTATTGCTGTAAATCCAAAATTTACGTATGTATTGGTGGAAGCCGATGGCCGTAAGTTTGTCGTAGCGAAAGATTTGCTAGAAACAGTCCAATCAGAAATCGGTTGGGAAAATGTAACAGTTCTAAAAGAATTTGCTGGACAAGAAATGGAATATATGACTGCAAGTCATCCATTCTATGAACGTGAATCACTTGTGATTTTAGGCGATCATGTTACTTTAGACGCTGGTACTGGATTAGTCCATACTGCTCCAGGACATGGGGAAGATGACTATATCGCTGGTAGCAAATATAAACTATCTGTAGTGTCACCTGTAGACTCAAAAGGATTGTTTACAGAAGAAGCACCTGGATTTGAAGGTATCTTTTATGACAAAGCAAATCCTATGATCACTGATCTATTAAAAGAAAAAGGAGCTTTGCTGAAGCTAGATTTCTTTACTCATAGTTATCCTCACGATTGGCGGACGAAAAAGCCTGTGATCTATCGGGCAACTCCACAATGGTTTGCATCTATCGATAAATTCCGTCAGAATATTTTGGATGAAGTAGAAAAAGTAGAGTGGGTTATCCCATGGGGTAAAACACGTTTGTATAATATGATCCGTGACCGCGGCGATTGGGTAATTTCCCGTCAGCGTGCATGGGGAGTACCACTTCCGATTTTCTATGCTGAAAATGGAGAAGCAATCATCACACCAGAAACAATCGAACATGTGGCAAAATTATTTGCTGAACATGGATCAATTATCTGGTTTGAAAAAGAAGCGAAAGAACTTCTTCCTGAAGGATTTACCCACCCAGGTTCTCCTAATGGCGAATTTACAAAAGAAAAAGATATCATGGATGTCTGGTTTGATTCTGGTTCTTCTCATGAAGCTGTTTTACGTCAGCGACCAGAATTATCATTCCCAGCAGATATGTATTTAGAAGGATCAGACCAATATCGTGGCTGGTTCAACTCAAGTATCACGACTAGTGTGGCTATCAATGGTGTAGCACCATACAAATCAGTTATTTCTCAAGGATTTGCTTTAGATGGTGAAGGCCGTAAGATGAGTAAATCTTTAGGAAACATCATTGCACCAGAAAAAGTGATCAAACAATTTGGTGCAGATATCCTTCGCTTATGGGTATCTAGTGTAGATTATGAAGCAGATGTTCGTGTTTCTATGGATATCTTAAGTCAAGTGGCAGAAGTATATCGTAAAATCAGAAATACGATGCGTTTCTTATTAGCGAATACAGAAGATTTCGATCCTAAAAAAGATACTGTTTCGTACAATGATTTACGTTCTGTAGACAAATATATGACCGTTCGATTGAACCAAGTAATCAAAGAAATCCGAGAAGAAGGGTACGACAAATATAACTTCATGCATATTTACCGTACAGTTATGAACTTCTTGACGGTTGATCTATCGTCATTCTACCTGGATTTTGCTAAAGATGTAGTTTATATTGAAGCAGAAGATGATTATCAACGTCGTTGCATGCAAACTGTTTTCTATCAAACAGCTGTAGCTTTGACAAAATTATTGACTCCTATCATTCCGCATACAGCAGAAGAAATCTGGTCATTCCTGAAAGAAGAAGAGGAGTACGTTCAGTTAAGCGAGTTTCCTGGTTATGAAGAGTTTGCAAACCAAGAAGAATTGATGGATACCTGGACTGCTTTCATGGACTTCCGTGATAATGTCTTAAAAGCATTGGAAGAAGCAAGAAACAGCAAATTGATTGGTAAATCTTTGGAAGCAAAACTAACTGTTTATCCAAAACAACAAGTTCGTGAAATGTTAAAAGCTTTGGATGCAGATATTGCACAATTATTGATCGTTTCACCAGACTACTTTGAAGTTATGGCAGCAGATGAACAAGTGCCAGATAACGCTATGGTATTTGATGATGTTGCTATTACAGTGGAAAAAGCAGACGGGGAAACTTGCGATCGCTGTCGCCAAGTTCGTAAAGATGTAGGAGTAGATGAAAAACTTCCTCATCTATGCGGTCGTTGTGCAAAAATCGTTGAAGACTTCTATCCTGAAGCTGTAGCTGAAGGATTCGAAGAAAAGTAAAAGGGAAAAGGGGGTGTGACATGTTCTTTGTCACACCCCCTTTTGTTATCAATCGTTTAATTTTCCACGTTCACGATACCAGTTATCTGGTTGCCAGATCCATTCGAATCCGTCTTTTTCAAGTAGTTCGAAAGCTGCTTTAGGTCCCATTGATCCAGCTTTGTAGTTGGGAAAATCCGGTTGTGTTTGGTCCCAAGCTTTTCGAATGACATCCACGATATGCCAAGATTGAGCGACTTCTTCCCAATGAGAGAAGTTCGTTCCATCACCATTCAACGCATCTAATAGTAATTTTTCGTAAGCTTCTGGGCTATTTTCAACCATTTCTGCACTATTTCTAAATTCCAATTTGATTGGTTCCGTTTCAAATCCTTGCCCTACTTCTTTCCCATTCAAGGATAAAGAAAATCCTTCAGTTGGCTGAATATAGATCGTTAGAACATTAGGTGGAAGTGTCGTATCGTCACATGGTTCATCGACAGATGTTTTGAATACATTAACAGGAACTTGTTTGAATACGATGTTGATCCGAGTCCCTTTTTCAGTCAAACGTTTGCCTGTACGTACATAGAAAGGAACACCTGACCAACGGAAGTTATCGATAGTGAATTTGCCTGCGACGAATGTTTCAGTCTCTGATTGAGCATCCACTTTGTCTTCTTCGCGATAGCCCTTGAATTGTACACCATCCAATTCACCTTGAGCATATTGCCCGCGAACGAAGTTTTCTAACACTTCTTCTTCGTTATAAATGCGGATAGCTTTCAATGCTTTGATCTTTTCTGTACGGATTTCTTTTTCGGAAAATGCTACTGGCGGTTCCATTGCAAGTAATGCTACAACCTGTAAAATATGATTTTGCACCATGTCTTTAAGTGCGCCACTATGATCGTAGTAGCCCCCGCGATCTTCTACACCGAGGTTTTCGCCAAAAGTAATTTGGATATTGTCGATATAGCGATTGTTCCATTGAGCCTCAAAAATATTATTGGCAAAACGGATAGCTGAGATGTTTTGGATCATTTCTTTTCCTAAATAATGATCAATCCTGAAAATATCTTGTTCTGGGAATACTTCTCTGATTTGCTGGTTCAATTCAAAAGCAGACTGGTAATCAGAACCGAACGGTTTTTCTATGATCAAACGATTGAAGCCATTTTTTGTCATAATATTTTGTGATTTCAAATGAGAAACGATCGTTCCAAAAAATTGAGGTGCCATAGCCAAATAATAGACACGGTTACCGTTTAATTGATAGTGTCCATCTAATCGGTCAGACAATTCTTTTAATGTCTGATAATGCGTTGAATCATTTACATCATGGGATTGATAGTAAAAATGGCTTGCAAAGGTAGTTGCTTCTTCATCTGAAGGATTCAATGCACGGATTGTTTCTTTGACAACTTCACGGTAGTGCTCATCGCTCCAGGGACGGCGAGCGGTTCCGATTACAGCAAAATGCTCGCCTAAATTTCCTTTTCTGTAAAGGCGGAACAAAGACGGGTACAATTTACGCTGGGCTAGGTCACCTGTACCGCCGAATATCGTAAACAATACATTTTTTTCATTAGACATGTGGATACACTCCTTTATATTTTATCGACAAAAATCGTGCTGGCCGCCTTAAAGCTGACGGGGATTTTCTTTCTATCATTTTGGATAGTGATCGGTCCTTCATAAGCTGCGATGTCAACGATCTCATATTCTTCGTTGATATTCAGGTCAATAGTGACTAAGTAATCCAACAATTCTTTTTCATCAAGCACTCGTGCGATACGCACTTTTGTACCGACAGGATAGGACTCCAATGTTTGTCGGCGTTCTTCATGGACAACTTCCTCTTTTTTAGGAATCGATCCTCCATGAGGACAATGTTCAGGATGATTCAAATAGTTTTCTAAATGATCTGCAAGATGTTCCGAAGTCACATGTTCCAATACTTCAGCATCATCATGGACTTCATTCCAGCTATAGTCTAAATGTTCAACTAAAAAAACTTCCCATAAGCGATGTTTGCGAATCAGACTGCTAGCTTTTTGCAGTCCGCTTGCAGTCAATTGTACACCTTGATAAGGGGAATGTTCTACAAGCTCTTCTTTCACAAGTTTAGAAATCATTTCACTGACAGATGCAGCTGAGACATCTAGACTAGATACGATTTGTTTATTGTTGACTTTCGTTGTATCTCCACCTAGTTCTAAAATGATTTTCAAATAATCTTCTCGATTTGGTGTCATATTCGATCATCCTTTCATGGTAAAAAACCATCATTAGTAAGTGTAACAAAAAAAACGTTAATTGACTATTTTTCTAAATAAAAAACAAAGGATTTTTAGACGTTTTTACAACAAAAAACGAAAGATGATAGAGAAGACTCATTCTTTCGTTTATAAAGGATATATATATACATTGGGAGGGATCTATTTTTCAGATAACAACTTATATGAAGTGTCTGCAGATTCGTCATAAAGAGTTTGTTCGGGATAAGAAAAGATAAGATAAAAACCATACTGATCACGTACGACTAAACGATATTCATCTATTTCTACCACAGATGTGCCAAGAGACTGACCGTTGATCAAAAACGTGTAATCAGATGTAATCTGTAATTGTTGTTTTTGCTGGCTATCACTAAAGAACCATGTACCTTGATACTTTGAGAGTCCTTCTGACTTTTCCGCTTGTTTTTTCTTTTTCAAGTAAATAAAACTTGAGAGAACGGTAATGAGTGAACCAAGAAAATAGATCATTTTTTTTATCACCAAATCACTCCTTTATGAGAAAATAATCGCATAGACATATTCTTTCTTCTTTATTTCATTGTACCGAATAAAAGCTAAAATTTCTCTAAGACTTTCGACTGGTTTTTTTACTGTTTTTCTACAAATTATGATAGGATACATAGTAGGAAGAAAGGTGACATAATTTGAAGTATCAGCAAGTGGAAATAGCTTTTTTTATTGACCGCCCGAATCGGTTTATAGCACATTGTATGAAAAAAGACGGAGAAATAATTATTGCGCATGTCAAAAATACAGGTAGAGGAAAAGAGGTCCTGATACCAGGCGCTGAAGTGGCTATTGTATTTGCTCCTGGACCTAAACGGAAAACCGCCTATGATCTGATTGCTGTAAAAAAGAAGGGTGACTGGTTTAATATCGATAGTCAATTGCCTAATCGGCTGGCAATTGATGGTATTTTAGACGGCACGATCCTTTTACCAGGATTAACTGGTCCATTTACGGTATACAAGCGTGAAGTAACTTATCTTCACTCCAAATTTGATATTTATTTAGAGACGGTGGTCGGACAAAAAGCATTTGTTGAAGTCAAAGGTATGACACTTGAAAATAAAGCGATTGGTGCTTTTCCTGATGCGCCCACACTCAGAGGATTGAAACATATAGGAGAATTAACGTATGCCGCACAAGATGGTTATGCCGCTTATGTCTTGTTTATTGCTCAGTTCGAACATCTTCATCTGGCAACGATCCATGAAGAAATGCAACCAGCACTAGCTGATATGGTTCGACATGCGCAGCAAAGCGGAGTTCAAATCCTCGCCTATAATTGTCAAGTATCGGCAGATGAGGTAACTGTCAAGCAGGCCATTCCATTTGATGTAGATATCCCTTTTGAAGATCCTATACAATAGAAAGAAGGTAAAATAATGATCAACTTAGGTATTATCGGAACAAATTGGATTACTCATCAATTTGTCCAAGCAGCTTTAAGCACAAAAAAATATGAATTGACAGCGGTATATTCTAGACATTTGGAAAAAGCACAGGAATTTGGTTCTCATTATGAAGGGGATATCGAATTCGCAACAGATTTGAAGACTTTTTTCAATATTACTCATATGGACACCATTTATATTGCTTCTCCGAATAGTCTTCACTTTAGTCAAGCTAAGCAAGCAATTTTGGCAGGAAAAAATGTGATAGTTGAAAAGCCAGCTTTTTCGACGCCAAAAGAAATGGATGAAATCATCCATTTGGCAAATGAACACAATGTGTATTTTTTTGAAGCAGCAAGAAATATCCATGAATCAGGTTTTAAAAAGATTGCCGATTACTTACCATTAAAAGACGAGATAATCGGTGCAAATTTCAGCTATATGAAATATTCTTCGCGCTATGACCAAGTATTAGATGGAGAAGAACCGAATATCTTCTCGACTCATTTCTCAGGTGGTGCATTGATGGATTTAGGTGTTTACCTTGTATATGCAGCTGTTGCTTGGTTTGGAATGCCAAAAGAAGTCCATTATTTCCCAAGAAAGATTTCTACTGGTGTAGATGGTCTTGGATGGGGGATCTTACGTTATGAGAATTTTGATGTATCGATCCAGCCAGGTAAAATCGGTGATTCTTATTTACCGTCAGAGATTTATTTTGACTCAGGAACGCTAGTGATGAATGGAGTCAATGCAATTGAACAAGCACAATTTCATGATCGCGCGCATAAAGAAATCATTGATTTGGCGGTAACAGCTGCAGAAAATCCAATGGCAGATGAAGCAGAGGATTTTGCCAATGTCATGGCTCATCCGAAAGATCCAGCTTGGGGATTGTTGTATGAAGAGTGGATCGAGCTAGCTAGAAATGTGAACCAAGTGATTTATGATTTAAGAAAAAATGGCGGCATCAAATTCGATGCAGATAATGAGGAAGATTTTTAATGAACGAATTTGTACAAGTATTTCCCGAAAATTGGCAGAAAAAATATGAGGATAAAGGGTTTATCTCACCTTCTCTTATTCAACGAGCAGTTTTTCAGCCACTAAGTAATAAACAAAGTATAGTAGCGGTTTCTCCTACAGGTTCAGGTAAAACACTGGCTTATCTTTGGCCTCTACTACTAAACGTGGAACCAGGTGAAGCAAGTGCGTTGGTCATTTTTGCTTCTTCTCAAGAACTAGCTATTCAAGTAGCAGATGTTGCACGTGAATGGGGAAAAGACAAAGAGTTGAAAGTCCAATCTTTGGTGGGCGGAGCCAACGTCAAACGTCAGATTGAGGGTTTGAAGGAAAAACCAGAAATCTTGATTGGTACACCAGGAAGAATATTGGAATTGATGAAAGCAAAAAAAATAAAAGCACATCAAGTGAAAACAATGGTATTTGATGAAGCAGACCAGCTATTTGACGCTGGGAACAGCCAAATCATTGATCAAATTCTTCATCAAGCTCCAACAGAGTATCAGCTAGCTTTTTTTTCAGCGACAGCAGATCGTTCCCTTGAAAGCATTGAAAAAATCACTGGGAAAACGTTTGAGACAATTGACGTGACAGCAGAGGACGATTCTCGAAAAGGACTGAGACATTACTTTTTACGTGTACCGATACGAAAGAAAGATGACTACTTGAGACGTCTCACGCATATAGAAGATTTTCATGGTCTGATTTTCTTTAATCAACTGACTGAATTAGGCGTAATGGAAGAAAAATTGCTGTATAGAGGTGTACCGGTAGGAAGTCTGGCCTCTGATCAGAACAAGCTACTCCGAAAAGCAGCGCTAGAACAATTCAAAAAGAAAATGGTCAGAGCACTTTTGACCACAGATGTGGCGGCTAGAGGTTTAGATATTACAGGTCTTCCTTATGTAGTGAATGCAGAAGTTCCGTTAAGTGAAGAAGCTTATTTGCATCGTTCGGGAAGAACTGGTCGAATGGGTAATGAAGGAATAGTAATTACACTCGTACAAGATAATAATCTAAGAGATTTAAAACGGCTTTTACGTCCATCAAATATAACACTTGAAGAGATTTTTTTATACGGAGGTAAGCTGCAAACTGAGCAGCCAACCAAAGAAGATGCAGCTCCTGCAGTAAATAAAAAGTATGCGAAAACTTTTTCTGGAAAGGAGCAGAACCCAGAATATAACAAAGAAAAAATAAGAAAAAAAGTTAAAAATAAATCAAAAAAAGAGAGAAATAAAGGAGCAAGGCGCAAATAAGCGCCTTTTTATGCTATGATTATGAAAACGGGAACAAAATTGGTTGCCAGAGGAGGGGTTATGTGAAAGAACGTCAAGAAGAGATCTTGCAGCTATTGACAGAAAACCAACAAGGATTGACAGCAAGTGATGTAGCTGAGCGCTTAACTATCGATCGAAGCAATGCAAGCCGATATTTAAGTGAACTATACAAGGCCCATCATATTGTAAAAACCGCTGGCCGACCAGTCGTTTACTCTTTGCCAACGGAAAAGTCAAAATCTGATGAAGTGCATGTCGACTCTTCTACGCAAGTGACTTTTGAAACACTCGTTGGAGAAAATGATTCTTTAAAAGTCAGCATACAGCAGGCAAAAGCTGCGATTCTTTATCCACCGCGGGGGTTGCATACGATTATTTTTGGAGAAACTGGTACAGGGAAGTCGATGTTTGCTGAATGTATGTATCATTTTGCAATCGATTCAGAGATGCTTTCTGCAGATGCGCCATTTGTTTCTTTCAATTGTGCGGATTATGCTCAAAATCCGCAACTGCTCTTTGGACACATCTTTGGGATCAAAAAAGGGGCTTACACAGGAGCAGCTCAAGATAGTCCCGGTCTAATAGCCAAAGCAGACGGCGGTATATTGTTTTTAGATGAGATCCACCGTTTACCGCCGGAAGGGCAGGAAATGCTGTTTACTTTCATTGATAAAGGTATTTACCGTCCGCTTGGAGAAAGTGCACAAGTACATGAAGCATCTGTTCAGATCATTGGGGCGACGACTGAATCTTCAGAAAGTTTCTTATCTACGTTCAATCGACGGATTCCTATGGCAATCACCTTGCCGAATCTTGCTTCACGTTCACTGGATGAGCGTTATGAAATCATCTCTCTTTTTATCAAACAAGAAGCGAATCGTTTGAATCAACGTATCGATATCGAAAAAGAAGCGATTCTTGCCTTCATGCTTTATGATGCGGAAGGAAATATCGGTCAAGTGAAACGAGACTTGAAACTAGTCTGTGCAAAATCTTTTTTACATTACCGTACTCATCATGAGAAAAAGCTAATCATTCGAAAAGAAGAACTTTCCCTTCAAGTACAAAAAGGATTACTGAAAATCAAGGAAATACCGGAACGTCTCGACCGATTCATGGACAGCAAAAGTCAGTATTTGACATTTGAACCAGGATTTGCTGATGTTGTCTGGTCACAAGATCCAGAACGAAACATGCAGGTCTATAACGATATTGAGGAAAAAGTCACTTCTCTTTCCGAAACCGGTGTGGAGAACATTGATCTAGAGACCCTCATTTCAAAAGATGTGGATGCTTATTTCCAGACATATGTCAAAGAATTGACTAAAAGTTCGATTCCCAAAGATCTTTTGCCAGATGAAATCTGGCGGTTAACCAATCAATTGTATGATGTGGCTGAAAAACGGTTAGACCGTATTTATAATGAAAAAGCTCGTTTTGCTTTTGCTTTGCATCTGCAAAGTACATTGGATCGTGTGAGAGAAGGTCATATGATCGTCCACCCAGATTTGAATAACGTACGGAAAAATTTTAAGAGGGAATTCCAGGTAGCAATCGATCTTTCAACGATCATTGAAGAAGAAGAACAAGTTGAGATTCCTTTTGATGAAATCGGCTTTATTAGTATGTTTCTTTCTATCAATCTAGGAGAAAGTGAGCCTGTTAAAGAAAACAAAGTAGATGTTCTCATATTGATGCACGGCAGACAGACTGCTTCAAGCATGTTGGAGATGGCACAAGAACTATTAGGAACAAAAGTAGGGAAAGCTTTTAATATGCCACTGGTTATGGAAGTTCAAACAATGTATGAAGAAGTGTTACAATATGTCAAAAACTATCAAGAGCATTTGACGAATGGCCTACTCTTGTTAACAGATATGGGATCATTAAACACCTTCAGTGATTTGATTTATGAAGAGACTGGCATTCGGACGAAAGCTATCACGATGACAAGTACCATGATTGTGATAGAAGCGATACGGATGGCAAGTGTTGGAAGAAGCTTAGAAGATATTTATCAAAATATCCAGCTTTCCTTTGAATCGATCGTACGTGATCAGTTCAAAGCGGAAAAGTCTGAAACTTTACAGCGTAAAAAAGCCGTAATCGTGACATGCTTTACTGGTGAAGGAGTAGCTGCCAAATTATATCAGCGTATTATGCCAGTGATTAATCAAAATAAGGTAGAACTGATCCAGATGCAGTTTTTAGAACGTGAATCATTCAAAAAACACATCGATGCCTTATTGGAAGAATATGAGATCAAAGCAATTGCGGGAACAGTTGATGTTGATTATCAAAATATCCCATTTTTTTCAGCCTATGACGTTTTTGATGATGAAAAACTAAATATTTTAAAGCGTATAGCTGATGATGAGATCCCGACAGCTAAAATTGTCGATTCACTTGCTGGATCATTAAGCGATGTCTTTTCTATTGATGAACTGATCCGTTCATTGCAAAAGACAGTTCAGCAGATCCAGACCGATTTGTCGATTATCGTGGAACCTGGAGTAGATACTGGAATCGTTATCCATTTAGCCTTCATGTTAGACGGATTGATCAAACAAGAAAGCCATCGGCAATTTGAGAAACTGTCTATTTTCTCAAAAATTTATCGTTTGGAAATGGATATCGTTCGGGCAAACTTGATGGCACTAGAACGAAAATATCAGGTAAAAATTCCAGAAGATGATATCGCATTTCTTACACAAATGTTTCTTGAAAATAAAATAAAAAAATGAACACACTAATCATACTGTTTACACACTAAACATCTGTGTGCGCACTATAAAAAAGAGCTAAAAAGCATGAAAACGCTATTTCAGCTCTTTTTTTTATTGGCATGCTTCTTGCGTTATATAAAAGTGTAAAAAAATAAAAGGAGTGTTAAAAATGGCAAAAAAAACAATCATGTTAGTTTGTTCAGCAGGGATGAGTACGAGTTTATTGGTCACAAAAATGCAAAAAGCAGCAGAAGAAAAAGGGATGGAAGCCGATATTTTTGCGGTCTCTGCCTCAGATGCAGATAATAATTTAGAATCTAAGAATGTCGATGTATTATTATTAGGTCCTCAAGTACGTTTCATGAAAGCTCAATTTGAACAAAAACTTGCGCCTAAAGGTATTCCATTAGATGTCATCAATATGCAAGACTATGGCATGATGAACGGAGAAAAAGTTCTTGCACAAGCAGAAAATCTAATGAAATAAATCAAGTATGCAGTTGGGGGTATAACAACGTGGAAGATCAACAAAATCTAGAAGCCATCATGGGGTTAATCATGTTTGGCGGTAATGCAAAGAGCGATGCAATGGAAGCGATTGCGGCTGCTAAAATCGGTGATTTTGAGTTAGCGGATAGGAAAATCGCTGATGCAGAAGAATCACTTATACAAGCGCATCATGCACAAACAGACATGTTGACACAAGAAGCACAAGGAAATCATATGCAAGTGACATTATTGACTGTTCACAGTCAAGATCACTTAATGACATCTATTGCGTTTACTGATTTAGCAAAAGAAATCATCGAACTTTATCGTCGCGTATACAGCGAATAAATACAACTTCTTTTTTGAACGGAAGAAGAAAAATTTTTGAACGGATTTTTTATTTTGTTATAAGGAGAACTCTCTTTATATAAAAAACTTATAGGAGGAAGTAAAAAATGAACGGACTATCAAGTTGGATGGAGAAATACATCCTGCCGGTTGCCGCAAAAATCGGAGCGCAAAAACATTTAGTTGCTTTGCGTGATGCTTTTATCGGCACACTGCCCGCAACAATGGCGGGATCAGTCGCTGTAATGATCAATGCAATTATTCGTGATTTACCGCAACAGTTTAACAGTACCTATGCTGACAGTTTAGCAGCAGACAAAGGAATCTTTGCCGTATTGAATGTCATCATCGGAATCAATGGTTTTGTCTGGAACGGTACACTAGCAATCGCCGGATTGATCTTTGCCTTTTCTTGGGGGTATAATCTTGCCCGAGCTTATGGAGTAAATGATCTAGCTGGGGGGATCGTTGGTTTAGCTACCTTGATTCAAGGTATTTCCTTTGGTCCAGCATTATCAGCAGCATTAGATGTGAATGTTCCTTCAAATGTCGCAGATGCAATCAATAGTTCTGAGATTGGTGCAACGATTGCAGATGGCACACTGTCAGTTGGATTATGGGGTTGGCTAAAACTAGATCATTTGAATGGAAACGCTTATTTTACAGTTATGATCATGGGAGCTATTTCAGTCATTATTTTTTGTAAATTGATGCTTGCCAACATTACGATCAAAATGCCTGATTCAGTACCACCAGCAGTATCTAAAGCATTTGCAGCCATTTTACCAGCGACGATCGCTTTATACGTCATTGCTATTATCAATTATATCGTAGGTCGTGTAGCTGATGGGCAACTGATCATTGATTTGGTGCAAAAATATATTGCAGAACCATTCCTAGGATTATCTCAAGGGTTGGGAGCAGTATTGATCGTCACAGTATTTGTTCAAGTATTCTGGTTCTTTGGTATTCATGGACCAAATGTATTGGCACCAGTGCTAGAGGGAATCTGGGGACAAGCACAACTAATCAATATTGATATTTTCCAAAAAGGTTATAACGGAAAAACTGGTACACCAGCCGTGTTAGATGCAATCGAAGATGGAAAAGCTTATATGTGGGTCCGCGGATCGTTCGATGCTTTTGCATGGTTTGGCGGATCAGGCGGAACGATCGTCTTACTGATAGCTATCTTGATTTTCTCTAAACGTGCAGATTATCTAACAGTAGCTAAATTATCCATTGGGCCTGGTATCTTCAATATCAACGAACCAGTGATGTTTGGTCTGCCAATCGTATTGAATGCAATCATGTTTATCCCATTCTTGATTGCTCCAGTAGTAGCAACAGCAATTGGATGGACAGCTACTTATCTTGGCCTAGTCGCTCCGGTATCGCAGCAAGTCACATGGGTAGTACCGCCGTTCTTATTGTCATTCTTAGCAACAGGAGCGGATTGGCGGGCACCGATCGTAACATTAGTATGTATGGTCGTGACTTTCTTGATTTGGGCACCATTTGTCATCTCTGCAAACAAAATGGACCCTGCCGCAGGCGAACAACAATAAGATGAACGTGAGGAGCGGGACGCTTTAAGTTTCGTTCCTCATAATGAATTTTCGAGGAGGAACTGAAATGATTACAATTGCCAGTGCAATGCAACAAGATGAAATCAAAGAATTGTTAGAAGGATACAATGAAGAAGGAATGACTTTTACATTTAAAGAAAAACAAGGAATCAAGCTGTTCTTTGAAACAAGTGCAGAAGATCCGGAAGTTGCGGCTAAAAAAGCAAAGGAACTAATCAAAGCACAGCCTTGGGGAACAGTCCTTTATTTTCAATCAACAGCTGTTTAGAAAATGGTTTAAAAAGATAGGATGGTTGAGATGATAAAAAACGGTTTATTTTTATGTAGTATTGGTTCTTTGATCGTGTTGTATAGTTTGAATCCACATTCGCAAAGGTATGATTTGTATAGTATGGTCACAGGTCTTTTTCTAACAGGATTAGGAATCTATTTCTTCATGAAGGGGAAAAAAAGAGAAGAAGCAAAGGAGAAAAATAACTAATGGAAATCACGAAAAAATTAAATATTCCAGCATCGTTTTTTTACGATAAAGTTATGGACTCTGTCCTTTTCGATGTACGTAAAGCGACCGGCAAATCAGTAACTAGAAAACAGCTGAAAAATTTGGAGTACGTCAAACAATTCTCGCAAAATAACCGGGCTCGCATAAAAATCGAAGAAGTCATTGAAAACCAGTCTTATAAGTTTCGTACATCGACAACGAAGAATGAATTCGTCGTTCATTATCAAATCAAACCATTGGACGATTCGACCTGTGAGGTTCATTACACAGAAAAAATGGAGTCTTATGGCATGCTTCAAAAGTTGAATGATATGCTTTTAGGAACAATCTTGATGTATTTTAAACGGAGACGTTTCAAAAAAATGCTAGATATGATCGAAGCAACGTATTAAATCAATGAAACATGGTACTATTTAGTTATTGAAAAATGAAGTAAGCTAGAAGGAATTTTTCATAGGAAGATAGATCTTTCCTGCGAATCCTCACTAGCTTTTTTGTAGGAAGGGGCAGCAAAATGACAAACAAAGTAAGAGAGCTAGGTGTATCTTCGATTGAGGAAATGTTTGATTTAGCCACTTATGCATTTAATGGGGCAGATACACCTGAAAGGCGAGAACGTTTTCGTACACTTGCGGAGAATTCTTGGAATTACGGATTTTTTGATGAGGAGGATCGGCTAACAAGTCAAGTCATGGCGACCCCTTTTCCAGTGAATTTTTACGGACAAGAGTACCTAATGGCCGGCATTGGCTATGTTGCTTCTTATCCAGAAGCAAGGGGACAAGGCGGGATCAATCAGATCATGGAAAAGATCCTTGAAGATTGCCGTGATCGTAAAGTAAGCTTATCTTATCTGGCGCCATTCTCCTATCCCTTCTATCGGCGCTATGGCTATGAACAATCATTTGATAAAATCAGTTATCAACTAAACAGTCGTGATGTGCCGTTTATCAAAAAAAAATCTGGAAAAATAAAGCGTATGGATTTTGAAGATGCAAAAGCTGCAATCAGAAGAATTTATGAACAGATGCCGGAAAACCAACGAGCTGGTCTGAAGCGCGAAGACTGGTGGTATACGTATAAATTCAAGCAAAAAGGCAATTACCAGTTTGCTTTGCATTTTGATGATAATGAGGAAGCAACGGGATATATCGTTTATCAGCTTGCAACGTCTTCCTTTATTATTGCGGAGTGGGGATTTTTGGATCATGATGCTTTTTGCAGCCTTGTTCGCTTCGTAAGTTCTCACAATGGTGCTTTTGAAACATTTGAATATTCATGCGGCTACGGCGGTAATGATCAAAATTATCTATTAGAAAATCCATTTGCTTCTGTAATGATCACACCTTATATGATGGCGAGGATCGTAGATATTTCTTTGTTTTTGGAAAATTATCCATTTAAAAAGAGACAAGCTGCATTTGCCCTACAAATAGAAGAAGATCATTATGCGAAATGGAATGAAGGAATCGTGGAAGTAACAATCGAAAATGGAAAAAATCATCTCTCAAAAGTAGAACAAACAAAACTCCCAATCGTTCGAGGAAGTATCCAACATATCACGCAGCTATTATTAGGGTATCGTAAAGTGGAAGAGTTGGTATTCCAAGAAAGAATACAGGTGACAAAAGAATATGAAGAAACGTTAAGCTCAATCTTGCCACAGCAACAGCCAATTCTTAATGACTATTTTTGATAAAAAACGGGTGATGACAATATTTTTGTCACCACCCTTTTGTTTTTCATTTGGCATTTGAAGGAAAATGTTAAAGTAAATCCTCTTTTTTCGTAAATTTGAATTTTTTGTTTTCTTTTGTTTTAGGGTTTTCTTTTTTGTGGTCTTGGATTGCTTCTTTCGTAATCTTTTCCCGATTTTTTTTAGATGAATCTAAGCGTTCTGCGTATACTTTTTCTTTTGGCTTATCATTCATTGGAAAGGACCTCCCTACATTATTTCATTCTACCTCTAGTTTATCATCTGTTAAGGACTAGTGGAAACGTTTTGCCTAACTTATAAGCTGATTTTTTTAGCAGATAAGCTTGCAAGTAAAAAACAAACAAGCTACAATTGATTTATTGAAATTGTTCCTGTAGCTCAGTAGGATAGAGCAATCGCCTCCTAAGCGATAGGTCGCTGGTTCAATTCCAGTCAGGAACGTATAAATAACCCCTGTATCCTTTGCGGTACAGGGGTTTGTTTTGTATTTGTGCCAAAAATGTGCCAAACTAGTTATCATTTTTATATAAACTATCGAACACAGTATTGATTTTTTCTTTATCCTGATCTTCAAGCTCTCGAACAATATGAAGATAAGTAGACATTGTAGTTTCTAAACTGCTATGTCCTAAACGTTTCGATACGCTAAGTATATTTACTCCTTGATAAAGTAAAATAGATGCATGTGTATGCCTTAGTCCATGCAAAGTAAATTGCTTTTCAAGCCCTAATTCTTTTAATTTTTTGCGCAAATATTTGCTGACGGCGTTTGATGAAACTAATCCATTTTTTAAGTTGAAAAAAACAAAATTATGAGGGTTTTTGATTTCAAAATTCTCGAATAATTCTTTTTGATTGATTTTAAACTTTTTTAAGAGATCAATCGTATGTTTATCAATGGAAATTTTCCTATTTGAAGTTTCGTTTTTTGTTTTTCCCCATTCATTTAATTTATAATTCCATGTTTTATTAATAGTGATGATTTGATCTTCGAAATCGATATCTTCCCATGTTAATCCTAGAAGTTCAGCAAATCGCATTCCAGTGGCACCAGCAACTAACACGAGCATAGGAGAAGAGTACTGCGCAGAAAGGTTTTCTTCTACGAGTTTCATTAAAGATTTAAATTGATCATAATCTAAATATTTATCTTCTTTTGGCTTCAATGAATCTTTTCCTTTGATTACTGCTTTTCTAGTTGGATCAAACGGAATTAATCCTTCTTCTACGGCATCTTTCAACGACGCTCTAATATGGTTATTAAACTTAATAACGGTAGATTTTACATGGTCTTTAGCATACTTATTTAAAAAGCGTTGATATCCCACTCTATCTAAATCAGAAATCAATACCGCTGGCATATATTTCTTTATGTTCATTAACGTATCTTCGTATTTTCTATAAGTGATAGGAGATACTGTTCCTTCTTTATAAAGTTGCATCCAATCCTCAAAGTAATCTGATAATAATAGATTTTTGCGATCCCCTTTAAGGCCTTTGTTCAAGTTATATTCTAATTCGTTGGCGGCATCTTTTGCTTCTCCTTTTGTCTTAAATCCTGATTTTCTTATCTTCGTGTATTTTCCGTCATCTTTTTTGTATGAAATTTCGTATTGCCAACTATTTCCACGTTTGACTAATCTTGCCATAATTGAATCAGCTCTCTTTCTCTGATACAATAGGAACTATAAAGAAGCCCATTGTTTGGGTTTTATTATTTTTTGCACATCCTTTTTGCTTGCCGGCGCAAGGATGTGCTATTTGTCGTTTTAATGGTATAATTGGATGTGTATTAGATCATCCAATCAGAGGTGTTTATTATGATTAAAGTGATTTTTAAAAGAATAACTGAACTTCCAGAGTTTAGATTATTTGTTGATTATTGGTATGTCTGGTTTTTTATTGTTGCATTGCTGATAGGTCTAGATGTCATATTAGAAAGAAAACTTAAGTAAGAGTTGAGTTAATAAATTGAATTCCTAAATGAGATATTTTGTAGCCCATATTTTGTTTGCCGACATCACCTAATACTATGGAGCTAATCGTTTTTTCTAACAGACCAAAATCAGATAATCTATTTAAGCTACCATCTATTAGCTCTTGTGAATAGCCAGACATGCTGATATTTCCAGTGAAATTTTCGTTTCCACGACTCATTAAGCATGCTAACAATTGAATCTCAATCGATGTTAATTGATTCAGTACAAGAAGATAATACTCCTCGTTATCCCATGAAGCGTTGTTAATTCGAAGTAAACAATTCTTATAAAGATTTTTATACATATCTATTTTATTTTGTGCCTTTGATTTTTCTACCTCGTCATTTATCCCTTCGAATATTCCAATGAGTTGGTCCTTGTTCTCTAAGTTGAAAACATCTTCTGGAATTTGATCGCGAATGTTTTCTAATGATTCGTTTAAATTTTTGTAGAATTTCTCGATGCGTTTGAAACGCTTCTCGTTTTTAGACCCAAAATAAAGTGACTGCACAACGCCACCAATATAAGGAATTGCTCCAATACCGCCTTCAACTATTAATTCAAGATATTCTTTTTTGGTTAGTTTTTCATTGCTATTATCCATAGTTACCTCCTATTTTGTCATTTCCTTTACAAGCATTGTGACTCCTGATGGCACTCTTTTGTATAGGTTTTATTATTGTGCACAATCTAACTCTTAGTGGGGCGTGGTTCATTTATTTTTTACTTACTTTACTATTAATCATATCCCATTGAGCATAGGATTTTTCTATGTTCGATCCTCTTGAACTAATTTCTCCTGTAAAAGTTACTTTATCGCCCTTTGTAAAGGTATCAGCATTGTTTAAGTCCTTCGCAAAAATTACATATGAAACTTTAGGTGTTGCAGAAATATCATTCCAACTTTTATCATCGTACTCTTTGTCTGCTATAATGGCTATTCTAGTAGTCATTGATTCGATAACAGTTCCTTCAAAAGTATATGTTTTACCACTAATATATTTAGTAAAAGCTGTATTTTGCTCAGTAGCTGGAGTAATAGAATAATAACTATCTAAGAAAGCACCCCAGTCATGATTATTTGTCTCTAAAAATTCTTCAAATTGAGTTAGGCTTTTATTGCTGCTGTTAGATGTAGTAGTTTGAGTATCAGATGATGAGCTTTCCTGTTTGTTATTGTCATTTGCCTCGTTTGATGAGGAAAGCGAGAAACCTACGGTAGTAAAAATAATCCCGATAATAAGGAGAATCATAGGTGTTTTCTTATTTGTTTTTTTGATAAATCTTACAATTAACATGATTAAACCTATAATAAATAAAACAATACCAGTAAAACCAAATATACCGTCCATTAATAGATCCTCTTTCTCTTTTGATATTGAATATTATAAACCAAGCAATTCTTTTTTCTTAAAATCGAATTCTTCTTGATTAATAATCCCTTCATCTAACAACTCTTTATACTTTTTAATTTCATCTGCACTTGAAATTTGTGTTTCTTTGGAATTATTATCTAATATAGATTGTTGCTTCTCTATATATTTTTTTAAATTTTCCATTTCATTCCAATATTTTTTTGTAAACATAACGGTGTTTTCATCTTTCGTGGCCGCTAATATACCTCCGCGACTTTCGTTTCCGCCTAGCAAGGTAAATTGTATATAACCATTACTCATACCTGGTTTTTTTAATTGTACGGCTGATATATTTTTAAAGGGGATAGTTTTTTCTCCTTTAATACCTTGATTAACTAAATTTATAAATCCTTTTCTAATAATTGAAATAGAATCATCAGTTACTTTAATCAAGGTTTTTCCTGGAGATTTTATTAAAATCTCTTTTTCCATTTTTTCTTCCTCATTTCTGTGATATGATTTTTTTTGTAGAAGCTCATATATGAGGAAAGAGCCCGTGTTGCAGCACGGGCTTTTTTAATGTTTTGCTGAAATCGGTTTTTTTAATAATTCTTGATGTATTCATACATATTGCCTTGCGTAAGAATATTTTTTCTTAAAATAGCATTGGCAGACAGCATAACAAGTGTATCTGAGCTTATTCTGAATAGAATAATACTCCATAAATTTTTCGAGATTAAACTGAGATTCATCAGTCAGTTCGTTCTCAATATAGATATTTAATAAAATTAGAATAGCTATTTTATCTGCTTCTGTTTCAAATTTTGAGTGAAAAGTTGTAGAAGTATCGTACAAAACTGAAAATTCAAAATGAGAGGCGCTGAAATGTGCAAGTTCATGAGATAAATGAAAGGCTTCTGCAGTTTCACCGTATAGATTTTCATTCAAAAAAATGATTCTGGGTTTTGGATAGTAGAAACCAGGCTCTTTCATCTCCATATAAACTACTTTCAAATTGTATTCGCTCAACATTTCTTTCAATTTCAAATACATACAAACCATCACTCCAACTATTCATTTTCCTCTAAAGCTTTAGCAATTGCAATCGCTTTACGCATTGTCTCCTTAGATATTTCTTTTCCATCAAAAGAAAAAACAGTATCGTCTTCTGATAAATCCACATGTTTAGGGGTTTCTCTTTCTTCTCTACCTAGAAGGTAGTCTACAGAGACATCGAAATAGTCAGCAATCCGACTTAATTCATCTGAATTAGGAGTATTATTTTTCCACTTTGCTAGATAACCGTTAGAATATCCAAAATTAATTTCTAACTGCCGTATAGATATCTTTTTCCTCTTCGCCAAGTCTTTTATTATTTCATAGGTATTCATCGATAAAACAACCTTTCTAAATGTTTACAAAAAAAGTTTAGAAAAATACGCAGAAATAATTTGACTAATTCTGAGTAATGAGCTATACTATATCTTGTAAACAGATTTAACAACTAAAAAGACAACAAAAAACACTATTGATATGTAAATGCAGACCGCCAAGAAAGCTTTAAAATCAATGTTTTTATGTCTTATTTAATTATGCTCTTAGTATAGAGTATTACTCAGATACTGTCAATTGAATTTAGAAAAAAGTTGTTAAATTTGTTTACGAATATAAAAGAAAGGAATGAGAAATATGAACACACCGCAAATTTTTAATTTCGAACAAAACGAAGTTCGGACAATTTTAGTAAATGATGAACCATATTTTGTAGGCAAAGACGTTGCGAGTGTTTTGGGTTATTCAAACACTAAAGATGCTTTGTCGCGGCATGTAGATTTGGAAGATAAGATGGGGTCGCGAATCACGACCTCAGGTCAATCAAGAGAGATGACAATCATCAACGAATCTGGTTTGTACAGTTTAATCTTAAAATCAAAACTTCCCTCTGCCAAAAAATTTAAACGTTGGGTAACAAGTGAAGTGTTGCCAGCAATTAGAAAACATGGAGGTTATCTAACTCCAGAAAAAGTAGAAGAAGCTTTGCTTAATCCAGATACAATCATTCAATTAGCAACTCAACTAAAAGAAGAAAGAACTGGAAGATTAATCGCAGAACAAAAGATTGCAGAGTACGAACCTAAAATCTCCTATTTAGATAGCATATTATCTTCTACAGATTCAGTAACAATTAGTCAGATTGCAGCAGATTATGGGATGTCTCCACAACAGATGAATAAATTACTTCATAAACTAGGTATTCAGAAAAAAGTCGGTAACCAATGGTTATTGTGCAAAAAACACATGAACCAAGGATACACAAAATCTCATACAACTGAGATCCCGAAAGCCGATGGTGGCACTAAAATTGTAATGAATACCAAATGGACACAGAAAGGGCGTCTATTTATCTACGAATTACTAAAAAAAGAAGGATATTACCCTCAAATGGATTTAGAGGAAATTGGTTAGAAAGGAGTTTTAGTATGACTGACATTGCAGAAATCACTCAACGAGATAGAGAAAAAATCAAAGAATATGTCGAAAGTTCAAAGTTCTTAACTTACACCATGCTTGCTGAAAGATTTGGAATTAGCAAAAGCTACTTATCTTTAATTTTAAACGGTAAAAAGACTTCTGCAGAAGCAAACAGAATTATAGATTCGATTATCACTATGTACGAATTGTAAAGGGAGGAACAGCTAATGCAATATCTAGAAGCAAAAATCCCAATTCCAGAAGGCTATGTAATTATCTCCCAAGTGGATTATGAGGAGTTAAAAAAAGCTGATGATACTGGTAGATGGATGACGTTGCCAGAAGTGCTAGAACGGATTAACAGAAAATATGATTGGTTTACTTCTAGAGTTTTAAAGAACCCAAGATATAGAAATATTATCGATATCGAGAAAAACAAAAATGGATTTGTCTATTATCCAGTTGAAGGAAGAGACACATATCTATTTTTAAGAAGTAAAACACTTGAATTTTTAGAAACAAATTTTTCGGAAATCTTAAGGAGGCAAGCGGATGGGAAAATTTAATAGAGCGCTAGTGTTCAGCGCACCGCTAATCATCTACGCTTTAGGACTTTGGGGAAGCAGGCAAGCGTTGATAGGAACGATTGTTTACATGGTTTGGATTTTTATGGGGCTTGATGAAGCTGAAGCTGAGTACAGAGCGAAAAAGCCAACCGAGGGGGCTGACTAAAAATGAATAGAAAAGAGAAACTAGAATGTATATTACTATTACTCAGTTTAATTCTTTCACTAATTTCTCTATTGGGAAGTTTGTATTTTTGATATCAACAATTTTGTGGATTTGGGTTCTATTTAGAGTAAATATCATTTTTGTTTGGTGATTAAGGAGTTTATTAAAATTAATTTTCCCTACTTCAAATGCAAGGTAACAAGATATAGCACTTTTAGGAGGAATATTTAGCGGTACAGCTTCAGAGTATATTCTATTATCATCGACTGATCCTCCTTTAGCAATTAATTTCTTAAATGGAGTAGCTGACCATCTGCGGTTTAAGTTAGCGGATGAAAGTTCTAAATTAACTAACATAGCTGGTTCTGTTGAATAGTTAGAAATGATTACTTTTGTATAAATCATATCTGCAGCGAAGTAAGAAGCATTAAGTTCAACTTCTAGTTGAGGGCGCATTCCTTTTATTTTTATCCCTGTTAAAAACGTACTCAATATAAAACTTATTATTGACATCCATTGAAAAATTGTTAAGTGAAAAAAATTCAAAATAAACACCACCAGTTTTTAACTAAATTATACCAAAAAGGAGAGAAGAAATAATGCAAGAATTAGTAATTTTGAAAAATAAAGAAGCTGTGACTACGAGCTTACAAGTGGCAGAAAGCTTCGAGAAAAAACATCAACATGTTTTAAGAGATATTGATGCACTAAAAAAAGATGTGTCCAATTTTGGACAGATGTTTGTAGAAGGTAATGAACCAGATTCATATGGCAGAAATCGACGAGTTTTCTTCATTAGTAGAGATGGATTTTTCTTGCTGGCTATGGGGTTTACAGGAAAGAAAGCTATCTACTTCAAACAAAAATACATTGAAGCATTCAACGAAATGGAAGATGTTATTCGCAAGAATACTGTTCCTCAAACAATTGAAGATATGATGATCTATCAATTAGAAGAAATGAAAGATGTTAAAAAAGATGTTTCCATGCTTAAAGATACTATGCGAATTAGCGGACAACAAGAGTTTGAAATTAAGCAAAAAGGAAATATGAAAGTTATGGGAGTTCTAGGGGGAAAAGAAAGCCGAGCTTATGAAGAAATCAGCAAAAAAGTATTCTCAAAATTTTGGTCTGAATTTAAACGTACCTTTTCAATCCCAAGATATGGCGAGTTACCTCGTAAGAGATTCGATGATGCTGTTTCATTTATTGAAATGTGGTTGCCAGAAACTGCGATCCGTATGGAAATTGATCAACTGAACAGACAACAGAGACTTTTTGGTGATGACAATGAATAGAGCTGAAGCGCTAAGAATAGGGACGGCAATTGCTAATTGCTGGTGGAAATACTATAAACCAATCATCCTAAGCCAACAACATATTGACAAGCAAAAAGCATGGCAACAAATAAAAAAGTGACTCCGCCGGCAAGCAAAGAGTCACAAAGAAAACACATCATAAGGAGATTTTAGCATATGGAAAAAGAACTTTCCACTCTAGATCAATATTTGATTGATCCTGATTGGGGCAAGCCGAAAATTGAGGAAACAAGTGGTCGAAAAATCAGACGAAATCTTTTGACGAATGAAGAACTAGCTTGGGATCAAGATGATTTAGGCAACCATGTAACTATTTGGGATCATGTTTATCTTATCCATCTATCGAAGCATTCGAATAAACCTGAATATATTTACGTCATCGAAGATGGCTTGATTGATGCGCTAGAAGAGTACGACAGAGATAACTTGATTGATATCTCTTATTACGGACCAGGTAAGAAATACATTGCTGAAATGGAGGCAGAATTTGATGAGTGAAATCAAAGGGACAACGAACTTTGAAAAACTTTTTAGTCGTAAGTTAAATAAAATTCTCAAGAAAAAAGGAAATTTTGATTATTTATCTTGGGCTCACGCGTGGGAGATTATGAAAAAGAATGATCCACAGGCAACGGTAACTATTAATGAGTACAAACACTACAGGGTTGTTTCTGGAACTCATCAAGACTTTCTTGTTGAGGAATATAAACCTTTTCTTATGGATGAAACTGGGACTTATGTATCTGTCTCAGTAACGGTTAAAGGACACACGGAAACCGAATTATTTCCTGTTTTAGATTATCGAAACCAACCAGTTGTTAAACCAAATGCAATGCAAATCAATAACTCATTGAAGCGATGCTTTGTGAAAGCATTGGCTCTACACGGACTGGGATTATATGTATTTCAAGGGGAAGATATTCCAACACCACCTAGAATCGATACAAAGAAATTAAACATGCTAGAGACGATTCTAGAAGCTTTCAATGAGCAGATGGGTAAAGATATGACCAAAACCTTAATCGAATATGTTAATGAGCAGACAGATAAATTAGGGCTCTTAGCTGATAACGTTGAAACTATTGAACAGTTAAGCTATGAGCAATGTGCCTTGATGGAGCGAGCAATAGCAGCTAAGAGAAAAGAATTAGATAAGAAGTGATATGAGTGTTTAAACCATTAATCGATTCATATTCAGCGGTTCTGAAAAAGTTCAAAGGAAAAGACATAAGCGCAACCATCAATGAGGAAGTGAACATTGATCGACTAAAGACGATGTATGACGGCTACGATGGTGATCGAGTCATTGAAATTCGTTTTATTGATCCTAGACGTTTCACCGTACAGCAACGAAACTTCATCTATGCGCTGATAGGCGATATTTTTATCGATACAGGCATGCCAACGGACTTCTGGAAGGAATTCTTCTACTTTCGTTTTGAAGGTGTCACAGGGCGCAAAATAAGCCTGAAAGACGAATCGAATACAACTGTGAGTGATGCCAATGTCTTAGCAAATATCATCTTAGATTTCATCTTTGAACATCATATTCCTTTCAAAGAAGGCTATGAGATTTTACCTGCGAATCAAGAATATTACTTCTACAAATGCATCACAAAAAGAGTCTGCTGCATCTGTGGCAAAACAGGAGCTGACATCGATCACTTTGACAAAGCGCTAGGAAGACGAAAGCGCAAAGAAGTTGATCATGCAGAGTACACATTTGCAGCACTCTGCAGAATCCATCACACAGAGAAGCACAAAATAGGTGTGATTAATTTCAAAAATAAATATCAAATCAAAGGGATCAAATTAAACCAGAAAACAATCAAAAAGTTAAATATTGGAGGGTAAAAATGACAGAACATCGAAGTTATTATGCGATTATACCAGCCAACGTAAGGTACGACAAAAGACTTAAACCAAATACTAAGTTGTTATACGGAGAGATAACGGCCTTGTGTAATGAAAGAGGCTTTTGTTGGGCAGGCAATGAGTACTTTGCAGATTTATATGGTGTGAATAAAGAGACCATATCGCGATGGGTAAGTGATTTGATTAAGTTTGGATACTTGAATCGGGAAATCATTTACAAAGAGGGTACCAATCAAATAATCAATAGGTACCTACGAATTAATCAATACCCTATTGACGAAAAACGCAATACCCCTATTGACGAAAAAGTCAAAGATAATAATACATCTATTAATAATACATTTAATAATACAAAAGAATATATAAGAGAGTTACCGCCTTCGAAAAAATCGAAGGCTAAGCCCGTCCGTCATAAATACGGAGAGTATAAAAATGTTCTTTTGTCAGATGAGCAGATGGAGAAACTCAAAACAGAATTCCCTAATGATTACCAAGAGCGAATCGAACGACTGTCAGAGTATTGTGAATCATCTGGTAAGACTTATAAAAACTATTTGGCAACTATTCGAAGTTGGGCAAGGAAAGAAAAAAGTGAACCTAAGAACGCAAGCAGTGGATACAAGCGCACAGGAAGACGAGAGAAGCTTCCTGAATGGGCAATCGACCAAGAAGCCTATCTCAAGAAAAAAGCGCTAGAACGAGCTAATAGACAATCAAAAGCACCATTCTAAGAGGTGGAAAAATGAAGATCGATTATCTAGAACTAATTAATGAAATAGCGAATTATAAAAAGGGCGAGGAATTAGACGTCCTGAGAGACGTATATGATCAACTCGAAGAAGCTGGAATTGAAGGAATTAAGAATGATCGTTCGAGTTGGAGTAAGCTCAGATACTATTTCGCACTTTATATCGATACAACACAATTAAGAAATTTAGCATATACCAAATTACTATTTGTTGATTGTGTTAAAGGCTTGCAAAAACATCTTAATGAACTTGAGCAGGTGTAATCAGATGGACCTAAAGACATTTACAGCACAGATTGAACTAATGCATCAAGAAGCTTTAAGACAAAGTGTATCGTACGAAGACAAGTGGCTCAACACGTTCCATGGCGGACGTGAGAGCGCACTTGATCAAGTACTCAAATTACTGAAAGGAGAATGTCGGGATGGATAAGAAAGCGGCAATGCAGCGAATTATCGAATTGACTTATTCAGAAGATTGGCAAAATGACAAAGAAGCTGCTTCAGAAGTGATGAGGCTTGGAAGAGCGATGTGGGCAGACAAGAGCAACAAGCCAAGACCACGAAAAATCGCAATTTGGCACGGTGACAAACTTCTAGTGATAGGGACAGCTGAACAGTTAGCAAGTCTCACAGGCTTGCACGAGAAAATCGTGAGGAAAAGAGCAAGGTGTGGCTACACAGACGCTAAGAAGAGAACGTTTAGATACGTGGAGGAATCATCATGACAACAGAAGAAGTGATTCAAATGCGTATTCGAAGCCTTCAGCGTGAGATTGACGATCTGGAACGAACAAAGGCAGTGATGGTCAATGAAACGGCGAGAAAGGCAATCGATTTGCACATAGAGAATTTAAGAAGGGAAATCCATCGATTGGAGGAATGAGCGTGGATAAGAAAGCAGCAATGAAAAGAATTGCTGAATTAACCAAGTCAGAATCTTGGCAAGAAGACAAAGAAATAGTTGCAGAAGTCCAAAAGCTCGGTAAATCAATGTGGACTGAAAAGCCCAAACGGAGAACGCCGAGAAAAATTGCAATCTGGCATGATGACCGAATTTTAGTAACAGGTACTGCTGAACAGTTATCTGAAATTACTGGATTAAGCAAAAACATTATCTGGGATAGAGCTAGGAGCTTATGGATTGATTCAAAAGGACGACAGTTTAGGTATGTGGAGGAGAGATAATGGATCTCATTACACAATACAGTGACATCATCCTCAAGAAAATCATGATGAAGATTCAGAAAGATAAAAAATCAAAAGAACGAGCTGAATTAGTTAAGTTAGAAATGGCTGAAACAGGAGCAGGAGTGCGAAGTAGCAGGCATTGGAAAGCAGCAGCAAACATTGAATTTTATTACAACGAAATTCAAAAAGGGTTCGATCAGATGCGTGAGCTGGATCGGCAAACAAATTGGAGCAAGAAACTTCATCAAGATCGTTTCAAATTTGTAGAGAAGTATAAAGAAATATTAGAAGAGTATTTGAGGAGGACAGCAAATGATAAAAAAACTCGTTCAATTCAGCATGGATTTATATGATATCGAATCAGGAGCAACACTATCTGTGGAATCGGACCATCTAATCATAAATTTTGGTGGAAAGCGCCAGATTATTTTGTGGGTAGTTGATGATGTACTGTTTCCAGAAATTGTTCATGATTTCGAAGAATCAAAAGCGGTTGAGTTTGAAATAGTGAAAAAAGTAATGGAATTGATTGAAAAATACGAGGAGGACAGCGAATGATACCGAAGTTTAGAGCGTGGGATAAACGAAAGAACGTAATGAGAGATGTAGCCGTCTTGCATTTTACTAAAAACGGCAAAACAAACTTTATTGAATATTGGATAAATCCTACCGAATTGAAATCATATCACGTGCGAAACATCGACCTCATGCAATCCACAGGAATGAAAGATAAGAATGGTGTGGATATATTTGAAGGGGATATAGTATTAGTCAGCGTGCGAAATGGCTTCGATTACTTAGATAATAAAGTCTGTATTGTCAAAAATTCAATAGATTATTCCGGATTAGTTTGTGCCACTGTTGATGAAGACTTAGAGTATCAAATTTTTAACACAGAGCTGTTTGAAGAATACACGTACGAAGTCACCGGAAATATATACGAGAATAGCGAGTTATTGGAGGAACAGCGATGAATAAACAGGAAGCAATCAAAAAGTTAGAAAGTATTAAAGCGATAGGAAATGATGCAATAGCTGCTTGCTATAACGAGAGTATAAATTCAGGTATTACGTTAATGAAAAAAATAGACGAACCGCAGAAACCAGTTATTCCACAACTCGTGGCCGGTTGGCTTGAGAAATCTACGGACCCTTTTACAAAAGCTGAAAAAATAGCGTATTTAATCAAATCTAAAGATGGTGATTCATATTATTTCTGTGATTGGTTTGTACGAGATGGCATAGTGACGCAAGAGCAAGGAGAAGAATTACTCGCTTGGGCAACAAGACAATCATATGAAACACTATTGAGCCTATACAACGGCTACGAGGTTGAGAAAGAGCCGTTATGGGCAATAAAGAATGCCGATGGAAACTATCTTACTAAATGTGCTTTATGGGGAAAAGATGGAGTAAATTATAGTTTTGAATGCAATCCATCTCATCGATTGCTTTTCACTGATAAAGCAACAGCGGATGCTGCAGCATTGTTGGTGAATGGAACAGTGGAAGAGGTGGTAGAAAGATGAAACTAAAAGACGGATTTTACGCTAGCAGTCACGGTATCGGCGGTTTAATGCTAGATATGCCGACAAAGAACCCTAAAACACGCAAGAAATCAAAATTCAAAGTCGGTGACATGGTCCGCTGTGAAGCAGAAGAGTTCGTTTATCCGTTCAGAGGATACGTTAAAAAGATACTGTCAAACTCAGCAATCATTCGTATTGAAAATACAATGAAGTGTGATCGTTCGACTGCAAAACACAAGCATTATTTAGCTGTAGCGAGATTAGTTGACATGGAAGTAATCAAGAGCAAATAAAAAAAGCCGGATCGCTCCGACTGATTCAATAAATCCAACACATTTATTATATCACATAAAGGAGCGGTTTGACTTGATGCAATTGTTACGAGAGGTAGATTTCAAACAGACAAGATGTAATGCGAGAGATGTGCTGAAGAACTTTCGGCGTTTGGAGCGGATGGCAGGTCGCTCTTTGATAGATATTAAGTCGCCGATTATAACGGATATGCCGAAGGCACCGAAGCATGGCAATAAGGCAGAAGACGCGATTATTCAGATGATGGATATAGAAACGGAGAGAGATGCGATTCTAGCGGCTTTGATGGCTCTTAGTCTGATTAGTCGTCAGATACTCTACTACAGCTTCTGTGTGCCAGATAGCTTCTCAAACTACAGAATTAGCCGTGAAGTGGGTTATTCAGAAAGAAGTATACAACGGATGAAGTCGGAAGCTCTAATAGAGTTTGCAGAAGCATATAAACACGGAAAAATAATTGCTTATAAATAATTTGGCGGTTTTTTGGCGGAATGATGGCGGTTTTTAGACATTTACCAGTGTTATTATGGTAGTGTCGAAAGATTAGGAAACAGGATCGACAAAATAAACGAAGGGAGGCAATCTCCCTCATCGTTTTAAACTTCTTCTTAGATAGACAGCAACTAATTATGAAGAAAAGGATGTGAATTCAACTCCTCCTAAATTCTTCATCGGTTGCTGTTTATTTTGATTAGACAGCAGCACTCACAAAACTAAACATGTTCTTGTCGTCTTTCAACTGCTGCTGTCTATTAATTTATGTATTGGAGGGAAGAAAAATGAAATTATCAGTAGAAGGCACTCCAGAAGAAATACAAGAATTGCTCCAAGCTATTGGTAGTAGCAAGGAGCAAAAGGTAAGTGTTTCTAATTCAGATATTGACGGTATTTGCAATTGTTTAAACAGAGAAAAAATATCTAATCCTTACTAAGAGAAAATATGTTCGTTAATGAATTTCCAATTTTCCTCTGTAGCTCTACCTTGATAATTTTTTTGCAGTTCACAGATGAATAAGGAATCGTTATTATCAAGTACTGTATTTAATTTTTCACACATTTGATTTGGATTCAAATTAGTTTTAACTAACCAAAAAGATTTTTGTAGCTTTATATATGCCCCAAATTCTTTTATTATTTCAAATACTTTATCATACTTTTGCCCTGGGTTATTAAGATCATAACTAATCATGTAGGGTTTATACATGTTGTCTTGCACATCCTTGTTTTATATTTCAGCGGACCACTCGCTGATAAATAAAATTATACGCTTAGTATTTATTTTCACAATATTAATTTATCGTAATAACTTTTGAGTAAATAGAACAAAAAACCTGCACTAGTTTCCGCTAGTACAGGCAGTGACTATATCGGTTGATAATCTAGCATATATTAAAAATAATTGCAAGAAAAGAAATTTATAGTGGTTTATACCAAATTATCAAAGCAATGTTATTTTGTTGCTGTCTATTGTTTTTTAATTATTCACACGATAACTAAAGGTGGGTGAAGAGAAATGATTCCATTAATAATTTCAATTTTTGCGCTCTGTCTTAATGTCTATATGATTGGATTTAAAAATGGGCAAAATAAAAAATAGTAGCAGCCAAGAATAATTTTATAGTGTCACTGTGGCGGAAAGGGTAGACGCTAAGCATGTGTGCTAGGTCAATGCTTCGGCAACCATGCAAGGTTCGATTCCTTGCCAGCGACATTAAATGCCTATGACGGTTACGACTACCGAAAAAAGATCGTTAAGAAGCTATACGGTGCTACGTACGGCAATGTAGTAAGTGTGCTATCTGTACACCACCAAGCTTCGGTCACTGTGGCGGAAGTAGAAGACGCAGCGGTAAATGGCGAGTAGCCTCGTGAGAGCCTGGTAAGTTCTCGTGAGTGGTGCAATCCCACTCCAGCGACTTTAAGCAACCGAGGCATCGGCGGTTTAAAAATATAGGGGTGCGCAATTTCGTACGCGTTTTGTGCATCGTGCAAGTTACTATTACATATTAGATCACTCTTTGAGTGGTCTTTTTATTTTTGCACAAAGGAGGAAACAACAATGTATAGACCACAATACTTAGAACAGAAGTATGAAGTAATCACTGTTCATAAAGGTAATGGCGAAAAAGTATATGAGTATAGAAGACCAATAAAGAGCGATACATATAAACGAAAGGAAAACAATGAAGTTATTCCATTGTATGGCAAAAGAATAGCTAAGCATTAAATAAGATTGCGAAAGGAGACGGAACATGACCGAGGAATTCTATAGATGGCTATTACAGTTGACAAGAGAAGATCGTTTGGTTAAGTTCTATCAGTCTCCTAAATGGCGCAGGCTTAGAGAGAAAGCGATGAAACGAGATCACTATGAATGCCAAGAGTGTAGAAGACTAGGTAAGTATCATAGAGTAGAGAACGTTCATCATATAAAGGAAGTCAAGGATAGACCTGACTTAGCTTTAGATTTAGATAATCTTATTTGTTTATGTGTTGAACATCATAATGAAGTTCATGGCAGATATCTTACAGCATTAGATAAACAAGAGAAGAAGATAGAAAGCTTTGCTAACTTCGATGCAAGTGAAAGGTGGTAAGTGCATGATCATCAATGATAATGGCAGAGAGTATGATACAGAAAAGATTGAAGAGTATTCATCTTATACTCAGGGATTAATTAAACGTTTGATATACGTTCGCTATGTAGGTATTAGGGATCTGTTATCAGATAACTGTTGTAGTAAATACAAAGTGAATCAAGTAAGAGAAGCGTTGAATAAAGATAATAACGTCGAAAGAATAAAAAATGTTTTTGGATATAGTATTGAAGAGATTAATTATTACATTGACTTCGCTGAAGCTTTCATTCCGATGGTGAGATAACCCCCCCTTAAAATAAATCGCAAATTTTTTGGGGGTGATGAAACGGAGGGGGCTGTCAGGAAAAGAGATTTTTTCGAACTTTATCATGAAAGGAGGGCTAAAATGTTTAAAAACGAATTGTCTCAAAATCGCTACAGAGAAAAATTACGCCGCTCTTTAATAAGCCAATTGGAAAGTCAGAAAACAAATATTGAGCCATTCTTAGATAATGTTGATCGTTATATCAGTTTATGGGAAACGGCGATATCACTGGAAGAAGATATATCCGAGAACGGCATTAGACTGGAGAATGGTAAAAAGAATGAATCAGTAGCGTTGCTTGTTTCTGTCAACAAACAAATGGGATTGATGTTGGATAAACTTGCCATTACTCCTGAATTGGTAGGTGAAGCAAATGAATCAATTCCTGAGTTATAAGCATATTGAAAATTGGTTCAAAGCTATAGAAGAAGGCACTATCAAGGTATGCAAAGAGCAATTATTGCTAAAAAATTATCTAGAAGAAAGAGTCTTTACTAGAGAAGATATTTACTTCGATAAGCAGATGGTAGAGGATTCAATCAATATACCAGCACAATACTTTCCATTCGAATTAATTCCGTGGGAAAAATTTCTACAATGTTTTATTTATGGTGTTCGATGGAAAAAAGATAAAACACTAGTGTTCAATAGATATCTTTCATTAATGGGACGTGGTAATGGTAAAACTGGTTTTGCTTCTTGGAACAACTTCTTTCTACTAACCGCTAAACACGGTATTAAAAATTATGATATTGATATCTATGCCAATAATGAAAGCCAAGCAAAGACTAGTTTTGATGATGTATTTAAAGTAATTAAAGATCATCCTGATTTAGATAAAAAAGTATTTAAAGCTACGAAGGAAGTTATTCAAAATATCGCTACAAACAGCAAACTTCGTTATAACACGGCAAATGCTAGAACAAAAGATGGGAAGCGACCAGGTGCAAACCGCTTTGATGAAATTCACGAAAATGAAGATTATTCAATGATAAATGTGGCTACTTCTGGTGGTGGTAAAATTCGAGATTATAGAGAATTTTATGATACAACTAATGGTCATGTTCGTGGTGGTCCGCTTGATGACATTATAGAAGAATCAAAAATGATTCTTTCTGGAGAACTTGGAATTGACAAGGATGGAGCAGAATTTTCTAGTTTGTTTCCATTTATTTGTCGCTTGGATAACGATAATGAAGTTGATGATCCCGACATGTGGGAAAAAGCTTGTCCAACTATTAATTACAATGCAGATTTAAAACGGAAAATGTTTCAAGAATACTCTCAAATGCAACGTAATGCTGGTTTAAGACTTACGTTCATGACCAAACGAATGAACAGACCTATGGAAGATACACGATTTGCTGTTGCTTCATATGATGATGTTCTGCATACGAAAGAAAAAGAATTTCCTGAAAAAATGGATGAAGTGATAGGAACAGTCGATTTTGCTGATAGACGAGATTTTGCCAGCGTTGGGTTGCTAGGAAAATACGATAAAGATGTTTATTTTACACAACATACTTTTATCCACGAATCAGCCCTTCGATTACAAAACATCAAACGAGAGGTTATAGATATTTCTATAGATCAAGGAAAATCACAGATCGTTCATGGAAAAAATATAGAAGCTGATTATATTGTAGGTTGGTTTCTTGAAATGAGTAATAAATATTATATTAAAAAAATCGCTATGGATATGTACCGTGCAAAAATATTGAAGCCCGCTTTAGAAGAAGCAGGTTTTACTGTGGAAATTGTTCGAAGCGGATCTGTTACACATGGTATGTTAAAAGATCTGGTTGATGACCTTTTTATTAATCAACGTTTATTTTTTGGTGACGATGCGATTATGCGTTGGTATTGCATGAATGTATATGAAGAGCATATTTCTAATGGAAATATACGCTATGAAAAAATAGAACCTGAAACTAGAAAAACGGATGGCTTTTTTTCATTCCTTCATGGTTTGAATTTTTTAGATGATATTTATGATTCTGCTCCTGTAACAGTCACAAATAGCTCAGTAGAAAATACAGGAACTGGATTTACTCCTCTAGTATTCTAACTTGAAAGGAGGTGAGAAAGTGGGGATTTTTCAAAAGGCGGTAGGATACTTCACAAAAAAAGCAACGGTTCCTTTAGAAGAATACTTTTGTAAATTGCAAGTTGATTTTGTGTATCGAAAATTTGCGATTGAAACTTGTATTGATTTGATTGCAAATGCGATGAGTAAAGCGGAATTCAAGTCATATGAAGATGGAAAAAATAAAAAGAATGATCTTTACTATAGGCTGAATGTAGCTCCTAATAAGAAAAATAATGCAACAGAATTTAGAAAAAAACTGATCAGGAGATTAATATTCTACAATGAAGTATTGATCGTTTCTCCGTCTAATAATTCTAGCGAAATATTTATTGCGGATAGTTGGGATGTCACAGAATATGCATTGAAAGATGATGTGTTTTCTCAAGTGCAAATTAACAACATAGTCCTTGATAGAGAATTTCTAGAAAGTGATGTTATCTATATAAAATACGCAGATCAACAAATTAGGCAACTAGTCGATGCGTATTATCAAGCGTATGGGAAACTCATTTCTAGTGCCATGAATGTTTACAAGCGCTCTAACGCTCGTAGATACGTACTGAAAGGGAATTTATTCCGACCGCAAGACAATACAACACAAGATCAAATCAATAAAATGATGACATCACAATTTAAGGCTTTTATGGAAGCTGATAATGCAGGTGCGGTATTTCAATTACAAAATGAGTACACATTAGAAGATTTCAGCGGAAACTTCCAAAGCAATTCAAGAGATATAAAAAACTTAATAGACGACATCTTTGAGATGACAGCAGCAGCGTTTCACGTTCCGAAAAACCTACTAAAGGGAGACATGAGTGGGTTATCGGATCAAGTGGACGCTTTTTTAATGTTCGAAATCATACCGATTGCTGAACTTATTCAGGATGCGTTTAACGCTAGTCTCTATGAAGTAGAAGAATACTTGTCAGGGAATTTTGTACGTGTGGATACAACTATGATCAAGATTACTAGCTTCAAAGATTTGGTTGACGCTATTGATGTAGGCATTAGAAATGGAGTATTTACAATCAACGAAGGAAGAGAACGCGTTGGAAATGATCGCTCTGATAAGGCGATGGCAGATGAAATATTTATAACTAAAAACAATCAACAAGTATCGAAAGGAGGTGAGGCGAATGACGACAATGAAAACATTTCTAGCAGTAAAGAATGAAGGCGCAGTACCGCAAATTTTTATTCAGGGATTTATTGGTTCTAGTTGGTTCTTTGAAGGGAATACTGACAAGGGAATCAAAAATATTTTGGATAGTCTAGGTGATCAAGAAGAAATTGAAGTAGTAATTAATTCAAACGGTGGAGACGTATTTCAAGGGATTGCTATTGGGAACTTACTTAAGTCAAATAAAGCAAAAGTTAACGTTGTGATTAACGGCTTAGCCGCTAGTGCTGCTTCAATTATCGCAATGGCTGGCGATACTATAAAAATCTACAACAATGCACAATTGATGATTCACCGCGCTTCCACATACGGAGAAGGAAATGTCGATGACTTCCGTACGATTGCTGACCAACTGGAATCAATTGATAAATCGGTAAAGGCTTCATATAAAACACGATTCAATGGCACAGATGAAGCATTGCAAGAACTTCTTGAAAAAGAATCGTTTATGGATGCAGAAACAGCTTTGAGTTATGGATTGGTCGATGAAATTATCGATGCAGAAAATAGCTCAGGTACTGAAGCTAAAAAAGAACAAAGCGTTGAAGAAATTTTGAATGACGTTAAAGAAAAAAGAGCAGAAAAAATTGCTGCATTTACAGCAGCATTAAATAAAACATTTGGACAAGGAGATGTAAAATAATGACAGTTAAAAATTTAAAAGGTGTAACAGCTGCAAGCGACCAATTGATGAAAGCTTTTAAAGATGGTAACGAAGAATCTTTTAGCGCAGCTATGGTAAGCTTATCTAAGGAAATTCAGGATAAAATTTTAGAAGAAGCAACAGCAAAAAATCAAGATCAATTAGTATTAATGAACCGTGGTCAGCGTGTATTAACTACACAAGAAACAAAATTCTATAACGAAGTAGTGAAAAACGAAGGTTTTGCAGGGGTCGAAGAATTAGTGCCAGCTACTGTATTTGAACGTGTATTTGAAGATTTAGAACAATCTCATCCACTATTGCAAAAAATTACTTTTGTTAACACAACTGGTGTAACAGAATGGATTGTGTCACGTGGAGTCAATCCAGCATGGTGGGGTAAACTTTGCGAAGCTGTTAAAAAAGTTTTAGATAATGGCTTTGATGTAATTAACATGAAGCAGTTCAAGCTATCAGGTTATATTCCTGTATGTAAGGCAATGCTTGATTTAGGTCCAGTATGGTTAGATCGTTATGTCCGTACTGTTTTAGTAGAATCATTGAGAATTGCATTAGAACAAGCAATTGTTGATGGTACTGGTAAAGATATGCCAGTCGGAATGATGCGTGACATGAGCAAACAAACTAGCGGAGAATATGCTGAAAAAAAAGCAGAACCTATTACAGCTTTAGATGCTGTAACTATGGGCGGTTTGATGGCGCGACTATCAAAATTCAATATCGAAGGTGTGAATGATCCGATTTATCGTAATGTGAATCCTTCTGATGTGGTCCTAATTGTGAATCCAACTGATTACTGGTCTAAAGTATTCCCAGCTAAGACTGTACTAACTGCTAATGGAGAATACGTACAAGTATTGCCAGTACCAGTTTCAGATTTGCAGTCAACGGCTGTGCCAGAAGGAAAAGCAGTTATTGGGGTAGCCTCAGATTACTTCATGGGTGTAGGATCTACACTAAAAATTGAAGCTTCAGATGAATACCATTTTGTTGAAGACGAACGCATTTATCTAGCTAAACAATATGCAAACGGTCAACCTAAACGTAACGATAGTTTCATTGTATTAGATATTAGCGCTTTGGGAACTACTACTACAACTACAAAACCAACAACCACAACAACTACAACACAAGCGTAGGTGATCAGAATGAAGTATATTCTTTGTCAGCCGGCAATCAATCGGTTTAAATGGGAGCTTGAAGTTTGTTTAACTAATCTGAAGAAACTAGGAATCAAAGATATCGTATTGCTTTTCAGCAGACACGATGATCAGATTCCTATTTTTTTTGAGAAGGAATATGGTGTTGAAGTTCATGTGTACGATGATCTGCGGGACGACAAAGAGTATATTCCTTCGATTAAACCATATTTATGGTGGAAATATTTAGAAGAAGATCATTCGCGTGAGGACGACCGATATTTCTATATCGATTCGGATGTCATTTTCAATAAAAGAATTAATTTGCGCAAATTGCCTTCTAAAGATGATGTTTGGTATTGTAGCGACTGCTGTAGTTATCTAAGTCTTGATTATATTAGAAGCTGTGAAAACGGAGAAAATATTCTAAAAGATATGGCAAACATTGTAAATGTTACAGTAGAATCTTTGGAAACTATAAACACTAATTCAGGAGGCGCACAGTGGGTTATTAACCGTCCTAAAGCGAATTATTGGAAAAAGGTTTATCTGGATTCTAATCGGCTATATCGCTACCTTAGAGGGCAAAAAACAAATATACAAATCTGGACAGCCGAGATGTGGGCACAGCTTTGGAACATGATGTATTTCAATATTGGTCCTAAAGTTCACGAGGAATTAGACTTTTGTTTTGCTACTGATCCAATAGAAAAAGTTAAAGAAGTAAAAATCTTACACAATGCTGGAGTAACAACAAACGATGAAGATTTATTTTTCAAAGGGAGATACGTGACTTCTACGCCTTTTGATGAAGATTTATCATTTGTAAACAAGAAAAAATGCTCTTACGCATATGTTAAAGCAATTAAGGCGGTGGTTAGATGACGCCTGAACAAGTGACTGAAGAATTGCTAATAGCTGTGAAGGATAATATTTACGTTACCTGGAACGAAGAAGATGAGTCAATTAAAAAGATGATAGCTAAAAATGCTGTTTATCTTCAAAGTAAAGTGAGTACAACACTTTCTTTTTCTCCTGAAAGCTTAGAATACGGATTGCTAATCGAAAGATGTAGATACGACTGGAATCGTGCTTTAGATGAGTTTGAACAAAATTTCGCTAGTGAGTTATTAGGTTTCATTCAACATTATGCGCTACAAGAATATATTGCAGGTGATGTGAATGGCGAATAATCGTAGACTCGAAGAAACATTCAACGATGGTTGGTTAAAGATTTTGACGCAAACTACCAAAAGAAATGAACTAGGAAAAAAGATTGGTGTAGAAGATACAGAAATCACTTCTTTAAAATTTAGAAATCTTTCCATGAGAGATAGTGATATAACAGCTATGGATGCGATTGGATCGAAATTAACTAAGAAAGTAAAGACTCCATTTCATCCAATCGCCAAGAAATTTAATAAAGATCAATATTTTATCGTAATCGATAGTATGCGTTACAACGTTATCTATGCCGATTACGATAATTTTTATATCTATTTTTATCTTGAAAGTGTGGGTGAATATGGTGATTGATAATTCTAAAGAAAAAGAACGTTTAAATAAGCAAATTTCTGCTATCAAAACTTCCTTAGAAGAGCATTTTGGCCTCAAACTCTTTCAAGACTCCGTAGGCGAGGATGAGCTACCTGATGATTTTAATTACTTCATTCTCGAAACAGGAGAAATAGAAATGATCACTGAGCCAAAATATAGCGTGGGTCAAAATCTATATCTAACTTTCTATTCAGAAAATAGAGAAGATTTAACAGGAGACTCACTAGATATTATTTCATTGATTCAAAATCGTTCGATTCGTTTTCAGAGAATGGATCCCAATCATTTAAAACTAGAGAACCAAGATCGCTATATCGATCAATTGGTATTTACGTTTAGACGATTATTGAAGAGTGATTGTCATGGCTAAAAATAGTTGGGAGCTAAAAATAAATGGACATGATGAACTTCTTGTGCGGATGGAACGCTATTCAAGCGAGAGCGAACGACTGATTAACGAAGCATTGAAATCAAAAGGTTCGGCTATTGCAGTGGATAGGATTACAGAAAAAATTCCTGTTTCTGAAGCAGATTTAAGAAGAGGGCACCAACACGCAAAAAATAGTCGTCCACTTAAGACTCAATACATTAATTTGGGTTTCATCATTAGACCTACAAGAAAATTTGAGTATTTAAAATATCCTGATTTGGGGATAGGTACTTCTAAAAGAAATCAGCCGGACGAATTTATGAGAAGAGGATTAGGTCTTGCACTTGATCCAATTACAGAACTTCTGATTCGTCAATTCGATAAATTAAATAAATAGGGGGAACAACAATGGCTAAAACAAAAACTGTAGTAACAACGTTCGATAACGTAAGTATCAAACGAATTGCTTTTAATTTTAAGAACGCAGGAAATGCAATCGCAACGAATTGTAATGGACAATTAGATGGCGAAACAGAAATGCAAACGGTGGTTAAAAAATGTGGAGCGACAGAAGTAAAATCAAAATCTAAACCAATCAATATGACGGTAACAATTACTGCACATGTACCGATGGAAGTTTATCGACGTTTCAATGGGTTGAAACAAGATGGACGTATTAAACCAGGCATTTACTCTTACGGTCCTGATTCCGTAGGCGAAGATTTCTCACTTGCTGCAGAGATCGTGGATGACTTCGAAGAAAATAGAAAGTTAGTTGGTATGTTAGCATGCACTTCGAATACAGGATTAACATTCTCTATTGAAAATGGTGCGGATGAAGTAGCTGCGTTAGAACTAGAAACAAAAGTTATGCAAGATGAATTTGGTAAATTTTATCATGAAGCAATTGTTGCAGAACTTGAAGAAGACTTAACAGATCAATGGATGACGAATCTATCTGCTGATGTGATTAAAAAAACTTCAGTTGTGACAACTACGGCCACTCAATCACAGTAAAAAAAACGGAGGTAGCGAAATGAACGAAGATTACTCAAAAATTGAACTAAACGATGGAACAATTTTGAATTTAGAACCTAAACTGAATATCAAGAAATTATTGATGATCAATAGAGATTTTAACACAGACGAGTTTGCAAAAATGACTGTGGGAAAAGGATCCATGGATATTTCTGTTATTCAAGGTGCAAAGGCTGTGTATATTGCTTACCGCCAAGCGAACATGACTGATTATATTTCATTCGATGAATTTATCGATAAATGGGATTTTGATATGGCTACTGCCAGCTATATTTATCAATTGATGATGTTCAAACAAGCACGCGATGCTTATCAAAAAGAATTTGAAAAAGCAAATAAGGAAAAAAAGCTTCAAAAGTAAAAATTCCAAAGCTCTTAGTTGAAACGTGGGTCGATGTCTATTCGATGTTGACCGACGTTTTTTCTATGCCTTCAGATTTGGTTTTAAGCGATATCTGTTTAGATGACATTTTGCAAATGGCTTACAACAAGAGTGCTTATGAAGGATGGAAAAACTATGCAATAAACCAATCCCAGAAAAACTAAAGAAAGGAGGTAAAAAATGGCTAAAAAGAGAACAGAAGCAGAAGTAACTTTCATAGCTAACGATGACGGATTGAAATCTACGTTAAAAGAAATCAGTGCTGAATTAACTAAAAATAGAGCAGAATTAAAACTAGAACAAGCTCAATTACAACAGACTGGTTCTGAATCAGACAAGTTAGGAAGTAAATTATCTTCTTTAGAAAAGCAGTATGAATTACAAAGTCAAAAAGTTGAAGTAACTAGCCAACGTTTAGCCAATGCGAAAAAATATTATGGAGAAAATTCCACCGAAGTTCAGAAACTTGAAAGAGAACTGATTAATCAACAAACAGCGCAACAACGTTTGTCAAACGAAATTGATAAAACGAGTAATGCACTAGCTCAAGCAAAAGGCGAAATACAGACGTACGAGTCTACAATGCAACAGTTGGATAGCGAACAAAAAAATGTTCAAGCTAGTGCTTCTCTGATTGAATCCGAATACAAAAAATGGCAAGCAACTGCTGGTCAATCAGCTTCTGAAGCCGAGAAATTAGCGAAAGCCCAAGAATATGTTTCTCAACAATCTGAAAATGCGGAGAAAACGATAGATATCCTAAGACGACAGTTAGAAGCTACACAGTCTGAATTTGGCGCTACATCCACAGAAGCAATGCAGATGGAAGCGAAGCTTAATGATGCTGAACGTGAATTTGAAGAGTTAGGACAAGCTGCTAAAAATGTAGATACAACTAACTTGGACGATATCGGAAGCAAAATAGATATGAATAATTTAATGGAAGCTTCTGACGTTTTAAGCGACATTGGCGATAAGCTTACAGAATTAGGGAAACAAGCAGTGGACTCTGCTAACAGTGTAGGTAGTTCCCAGAGTAAGATACAAGCTAATTTTGGTTTGTCTAAACAAGAGGCTGAAGAATTAACGAATGTAGCCAGAGACATTTATTATAAAGGTTTTGGAGAATCGTTAGATCAGTCCACAGATGCATTGATTTTGGTAAAGCGTAATTTAGGAGATTTAAATAATCAAGATTTACAAAATATCACGGAACAAGCTATGGTCCTAGAAAACACCATGGGCGCTGATATGGATGAAACGTTACGTGGTGTAAATGGCTTAATGGTCAATTTCGGCTTGAGTGCTCAAGATGCAATGGATTTAATGGTTTCGGGTACTCAAAACGGTTTAGATAAAACGCACGAATTAGGCGACAATATGGCAGAATATAGCCAATTATGGAGTCAAATGGGATATTCAGCTGATGAAACGTTCGGAATGCTTCAAAATGGTTTAGATGCGGGTGCTTATAACCTTGATAAAGTCAATGACTTAGTTAAGGAAATGGGAATATCGTTAACAGATGGTCGATTTGAGCAAAACATGGATATGTTTAGTGAAAGTACTAGAAAAGCTTTTGAAGAGTGGAAAAATGGCGGAGGAACACAAAAAGACGTTATTAATTCCATGATTCAAGATTTTAGCAATATGGATGGTCAATACGACCAATTAAATAAAGCTTCGACAATTTGGTCTGCGCTTGGCGAAGATAATGCGATGAAAGTTGTCCAATCTTTAACTGATGTTAACCATACATTTGATGATGTTAGTGGATCTGCACAAAAAATGAATGAAGATTCTACTACTCCGTTGCAAGAGTTGAACGGGAAAATAGCTGAATTAAAGGATTCATTAGCTCCTATAGGCAACACAATCATAGATGCACTCGAACCAGTAATTGATTTTCTAGGAAAGATGGCTGATGCGTTTAATAATCTTCCACAACCAGTACAGGATTTCATTGTTGCTATAGGTGGTCTTACAGCAGCATTTGGCATACTGTTACCGGCAATACTAGCCGTGTCATATTTATTTGGTCCGATGATGCTTATAATTGGAGGAATTATAGCTGTTATAGCAGGCGTTATTGTGGCAATTAAGAACTGGGGTGCAATTACTGACTGGTTTAGTGGTTTATGGAAAAAATTTACTGATTGGTTGGGTGATACTTGGGAAAGTATAAAAGACGGAGCCTCATCAGTTTGGGATGGGGTTAAAGAAACCTGGTCTGGATTTGTAGATTGGGTTCAAGATATTTGGCAAGGAGTTTCTGATTGGTTTGGAGAGCTATGGAGCGGATTAGTTGAAGGAGCTTCCAACATCTGGCAAGGAGTCCAAGAAACTTGGCAAACATTCGTTGATTGGGTTTCAAATATTTGGAACGGAGTCAAAGAAGTATGGTCGATTATTTGGGCAGACATTGTAGGAATTGTTCAAATACCATGGACATTAATAACGTCATTGATTCAAGCTGGTATTAATATTATCGTGGGTATTTTTGATGTAGCTGGACAGTTATTGGGCGCAGCTTGGCAAGCTGTTTGGACACCTATTTCTGATTTCCTTAAAAATACTTGGGATACTATGACACAATGGATAAGTATCGCTTGGAATGGGATTGTAACTACATTCCATACTATATTTGATCCAGTAGTGGCATGGTGGAATGGTATATGGACAGCTATTAGTACTACGGCTTCAAATATTTGGAATTCAATTAGTGCAACAGCTTCTAGTATTTGGAACAGTATCAAGAATACAATCACTAGCTTGGTACAAGCAGCTGCTACAGTAATTCAAAATATTTGGTCAACTGTATCTAGTTGGTTAGGTGGAATTTGGAATTCAATCAGCTCTACAGCATCAAATATCTGGAATAGTGTGACTAGTAGTATAAGCAATGCTATAAACGCAGCTAAAAGTGCCATTCAAAGTGTTTGGAATAGTATATCTTCGTGGATTAGCGGAATTTGGAACGGTATCAAAAATACTGCTTTGAATCTTTGGAATGGAATTACAAGCACTATTAGCTCTAAAGTAAACGATGGAAAAAATGCAATTTCAAGCGGTTGGTCCAATCTAACAGGTATTGTTTCCGACATATTCAATAATGTTAAAAGTACAATTGCTAACATATGGGAAGGCATCAAAAAGACTGTTAGCGCTCCAATTGATTGGATTAGAGACAAAATCAGTGGCATTTTTGATAATTTGAATATTTCTATACCACATATTCCGTTACCGGAATTTATCATGGAAGGCAGCTTTAACCCGCTAAAAGGTCAAATCCCCCATTTGCGTGTAAAATGGCATGCTAAAGGAGGTATCTTTACTAAACCAACTTTACTAGGTGGAATGAACGGTGTCGGTGAAGCAGGACCTGAAGCAGTTTTACCTTTGAAAAGATCTGTTTTGCAAGAAATTGGTGATCGTATCTTGAGTAGCACATCAGTTTCATCTAGGGCACAAACGATTCAACCTGTGAATAACTACGAATTCAATTTCACAATTGATGGTAACGCAGATGAGGTTACTATGAAGCAAACAACTCAACAAATCCTTGATAGCATTACAAAAATTCAAAATGATAATGCTTCGGCATGGCGTTAAACAGGAGAGTATTTCTCCTGTTTTTTTAGTATTAAAAAGGATGTGAAAAAATGACTGATTGTATACATTCTATAATCGATGGATTTCCTGATTATTTGCATAAATTGGCTTTAGCTGAAAGACCAACCATACCTTCTCCAAAAAGACAGAGAGTTGAAACTTCTGTTTTAGGTAGGTTAGGTGGCTTAGTACAAGATTACTCGTTTGAAGATATGTCGTTTACATTGCACTATAACTATTTAGAGGATGTGGAAGACCATCAAGCGTTCAAGCAATCGTTTTATATCATGCGTCATTGGTTAAACTATGCAAAGAAATTAGAATTCTCTGACGATCCCAACGTCTATTACGTTATCCAGACTATCGATATTGGGGATGCAGAAAACGATATTGTTGAATGGGGAGAGTTCGATGTAAATATTACTGCGAAACCATTCGCAAGAGTTCAAGAAGATGTACCTATAACCGTAGATAAACCACAGTCATTTAACTTGCTGAATAATAGTTTAGAAGAAAGTTTTCCAAAGATTATCATCACTCCTTCAGCTACTTCATGCCAGTTCATCTTAAATGATTATGTGTTTAGTTTCGAAGGCTTAGTAGCAGGAACTGATGTAGTCATTGATAGTGATTTGATGCTTTGCTACGAAGAGCAATCGGACGGAGATATTTTAGATCGGTCCAACAAAATGAAGACCATGCAATATCCGACATTGCAAGTGGATATCAATCATTTTAATTGCACTGGTTTGAGCAAAATACAAATTTATCGTAACGGGTTAAGGTAGGTGAAATAGATGATCGATAATTTAATAACTATTTACGATAAAAATGACGCGAATAATTTAGCTGAACATTTATATGATACGCAAGGTTTAGGCGCTTTGTCAGACTGGTTAACAGCTACTGTTAGCAATAAACTAAACGGAGCCGAGATATTTCAGGGTACTTATTCAATAAACGGAACTAATGCAGATTTGATTGTAGACGGACGTATTATTCAGTGTTATGTAGATGAAAATCGAGCAAAACAGCGTCTACGGATTTATTATGCAAAAACTTCTGTAATAGGCAATACGATAGAAGTAAAAGCTGAACCTATTTTCAATGATATAAGAAAATCGGTGTTGAATAAATATGACAGCGGAACAGAAAAGATCACTGCTACTCAGGCATGGCAAAACGCAAAAGTTTTAGCGAAACCAGCTATCCCTTCGCAGTTTTCTTTCTCGTCATTAGTAGATACGCTTGCTAATGTGAAGATAGAAAAGGCGAATTTTTTAGAATTCTTTGGTGGAAAAGAGGGATCTATTCTAGATCGATTTCATGGTGAGTTTCTAAAAGATAATAACACATTACGTCATGAAAAAAGTCTAGGTACGGATCATAAAATCAAAGCGATTTATACTAAAAACTTAACTGGTCTTGACTTAGAGATTGATGCTCAAAGTGTTTTAGTTGGAGTTTATCCATTCATTAGCAGCTCTTCAGAAGGAGAAGACGAGATCACTCTACCAGAAGAAGTTATTTTCACGGATTACGTGGATGATTATCCTGCTGGATATGTTTCTTTTGTTGATTTTAAAGACAAAGCGACTGATGTAGCCACATTAAGGGAAGCTGCTAAAGACTGGTTGAAAACAAACATAGATAAACAAAAACCACAAGTGAGTGGTTCGATTGAATTAGTACCATTGAGGCATCAAAGAGGCTATGAAAAATTTGTTGATCTAGAAAAAGTTTCGATGGGTGACGGAGTAGATGTGTATCATCCACAGTTAAAAGTGAATATGTCAGCGAGAATTGTGGAATATACGTTTAATGTTCTAACCAATTCATACGATAAATTAGTTGTAGGAAACGTCAAAACAAACTTCTTAGAAAACACAGAGAATAATGTCAGCAATTTGATTAATGATGCCATTGATCAATTGAAAAACGGTGGCGAAATCAGTGATTTACTCAATGATATTGTAGATCATCAAACTGATATGATTACTGGTCAAAATGGTGGTTATGTTTTATTAGATCCTAAAGAAGCGCCTAGTCGTATTTTGATTATGGACACACCAGATAAGAATACCGCAAGGAATGTTTTACAAATCAACAATGCTGGTATTGGTTTTTCTAAAACTGGCATTAATGGAACATATGAAACGGCATGGACGTTAGATGGCGGATTCAATGCCTCGTTTATTACGGCTGGTGAAATAGTAGGAATTACTATTAGAGGTACTACATTAATTAGTGATGGTGCTGATTATAGAACAAGTATTGCTAATGGCAAAATGACTTGGTACTCAAAAAAAGTTAACAAAGATATTATGGAGCTAGAAGCACGTGATTATGTAAGTGCTGATGCCGGTATTGTATCATACACCATGAAAACTGGTGGTGGTTTCATGATTAGAAATCCACAGGGTAACTTGGTTTTTAGTACGTGGGATAATGGTAATAACAGACCGTTTCTATCTTTTGGTGCGCCCAATTTCAGGTATAGCAATGCTAGTTATGTAACTTCTGGCGACGGTAGTTCTTTAAGCATTAATGGTAGTGCGGGTAACTCATGGGAATTTAAGGTAGCTGGTAGGACTATGAAATTTACTAGTGATGGTATGCTAACGTTACCAGGTTGTTTTTTTGGTTCATGGGAAGATGGGAAACTTGCTAGGTTTGAACAATCAACGGTACAAGTATATAAAGATTTTACTGTTAGAGGTACTAAAAACTCAACTGTACCAACAGAACATTATGGACAACGACTATTGAACGCTTATGAAACTCCAGAATATTATTTCGCTGATTATGGGGAAGCCGTTACAGGTGACAATGGTAAAGTTCGTGTTGATATTGACCCCATGTTTGCTGAAACAGTAAATCTAAGTCGGTATATGACACATGTGACACCTACAGAACTAGTTTTGTGTGCTGTTACTCATGAAGATATTGACCATTTCATCATTGAAACTAGTAAGCCAAACGTATTAGTTAGATGGAATTTAGTGGCACACCGTCTAGGGTATGAAGATATTAGATTAAAAGAGGATACAGCATATGATAGCACAGTGCTTGACCAAAAACGTTTTTAAAACGAAGACAAGGAGGTATATAAATGGCTAGCAGTTTATATAATTTGGCTTTAGATTTCAGCAAAGAATTAAACTACACCAAAGCTATTATGGCTCGTCAAGGTGATAAAGGGATTACGGTGACGGTTAAACCGTTTCTAAATGGCTTGCAGATGGATACGAGTGGCGGAACATTTACTTTAAAAGGAACAACACCATCTAACCGTTACGTAGATAATGTTGCAACTAGTGTAACTAGTGAAGAAGTCACGTTTTCTCTTGATGGCACATTTATGAGTGAAGCAGGATATTATAAACACTGCTACGTAGAATATAGAAAAGACAATCAAATTTTAACAACGCAAGATATCATTTTTTTCTCACTAGGAGTGTCTGACATTTCGCAAGGCCAAGCCGATGAATATGTTTCGCAATTAGAAGAGTTGATTCGAAAGTACAACGAAACTTTTGATGCTTTTATGGCTGAAATCAAAGGTAGAGTGGATAGCTTAAATCAACAGATTACTGATTTAACTGGTCAAGCTAAAACGCTACAAGACAAGTTAGATGCTCTGAAAGAAGAAATTTCTAAGTTAGGTAACTTACAAGTGATGTACAGTAACAGCATCGACTTCGGGGACTATGATTATTCGGAGAACCCGAATTTAATGCCATATATTACAGAACCTTGGGTTGGACCTTTGTTAGGTAATGGACATACAGTTAAAGATAGTGTTAAAAGGGTTATAACTCATACTAAAACTAGAACAGCTAATTCCGGCGACATATTATCGCTTGGCTTAGGTATTCCGTGTACAGCGGAAGCTAATAATAGGTATCTTATAACCACTTTACGACCATCTACGACATACACATTAAGCGTTACTATGAGTGTCGGTTCAGATTGGACTGGAGAGACCAATACTATAGGGGTTAGGCTTAGATATTTAAATGAACAAGGTGGTATAGAACTGCCCATTAATGCATTAATACCAGCAAATGTAGAACGCGATAAAATGGTCACTCATACATTTACTGGTATAACAAAAGATAATGTAACTAGCATAACAAACTGTTATGTTGAAATATTCTCACTTAATAGTGAATATAAAGGAACGGTTAGTGTCAGCTATGACGTTAAGTTAAAAGCACACTACCCTAACTTACTAGATGGCCCTTACTGGTTAGGTAAAGTTCCTTTAGGCGAGAATATTGCTGACCCTACAGTTGTCTTTCCACACAAAACTAGTGAATATATGGTTTATGGTAGACGCAATACAGAAAACTATATCGCTGACCAAACATATACCATATCAATGAAAGCAACTAAACTAACAGTTCAATCGTTTGCCGTGTATATTGCTGCTGGCCGCGTTAAAGTAGGAGACATGAAGCCTACTGAGGGGTTAGCTAATACATGGGAGTTAACTTTTACTGTAACTAAGCAACATATAGATAGTGGGGTAACTAATTATCTGGAAATATACCAATACCCGTCAGCTACAAAAGGAGCTGTTCAAATTGAGTGGCTCAAACTAGAAAAAGGCAATACTCGAACCCCGAATATTAGTGAGTATAAATATCGTGGTACTGGTATGCGTGATTCAAACAATCCAAAAGATTATGTTTGGGATCTAGCACCAGAATATGTCGAAGATAATTTGGCCACAGATATTAAAATTTCTGAAATTACTGGTAAAGCAAACAATTATACCGATGGGAAAGTATCGGAGATTAATTCGCAGTTGACTGCTTCAATTAATGAAGTAGACACCACAGCTAAGGATGCTCAAACAAAAGCGAATGCTAATGCGACTGCTATAGATGAATTAGACAATAAGATCGATGAACGCATTAATGATACAGCTACTACCACATTAACAGTTACAAACGGGAATACCGGATCAGCAAAGCTTTATCGTGAAGGAAAAACAGTTTCTATATATTTTGTGGCTTTAAACGGAAAAAGCAGTGGTGGAAATGATTCAACGATACTAACAATTCCAGAAGGCTATCGGCCACCAATTAGTTTTGAGCAACTGGTTGGCTCGATAGACCGTTCTACTTTGAACAGTGCTCAGTTATCTATTGGTGCAGATGGAGCCATTAAATGGCGAAGAAACTCAAGTTATGGATCGGATTATACCTTTGCAATTACTTACACGATTTAGAAAAGCGTGAATCGATATGAAGGCAGCATATAGACCAATTGAACCTTACGGATTCGAGCAAATCATTGTGAATGATGAAGAACATTTACCGGAAGAATGCACAGAAGTCGAACCACCGATTCCAAATTGGAAACCGAAATTCAATTACTGGGAGGGAAATAAATGAAAAACATTTGGAAATATGGACGTACTGGCGGAGAGTACGCAGGAAAAGTATTGGACGACATGCTTGTATCCGTTCCTTACACAGATCAGCCACCGCTTGAAGGAATTCGTGCTGATGGCGAACCGTTAACAATCGCTGATCAAATGTTTGATCCTAAATTGAATCAATGGATTATTTTAGCGAACGCACTAGATCACAACGATTTAAACAATCTCAAAGCAATGTATGAGTCGTTAGAAAATGAGAACGGCGATTTAAAACAGATCAATGCCAAACTCATGCTAAGCGATGTAGCAATTAAACAGGAAAATACTGCATTGAAAGAAAAAGCGGATAGTTTAGCACAAATCAATTCAAAAATGATGCTTGCTTCGTTACAAAATAGCAAAGACATTTCAGAAATTAAAGAGCAACTAAATCCAGCTTCAAAGGGAGGTGAGTAGTATGTTTAGTTTTAGCGATGTGAAAATGATGTATGATTGGGGCTGTTTCACTAACGAACAAGTAATGGTTTTCGTTCCGTTGTGCATTACTGAAGAAAAAGCAGATAAAATCATTAGCAAAGAAGAGAGCGCATCTTAATTGATGTGCTTTTTATTTTGATTCAAGGAGTTGTCACATGATTAATTTAGGGGAATGGGGAGCGATAGCAGGATCAATAACCGCTATCGTTTCTTTGATTTTATTAGTAATAAAACCAATTACTGCATCTTTCTCGAAGATTACTGAGACTCTTTCAAAAGTAAGTCACAATTTAGATTTGCTGACTAAAGATTTAGAATCGAGCAAATCAGATCGATTGATGATTCATGAAGAACTAAAGAAACACGATGAAAGATTAGATACACATGCAGAAAAATTGGTAGAACACACGCAACAAATTAAAACTTTATTTAGGGAGAGAAGAAAATGAATAATAAAACGTTCGAAGTACTAAAATGGTTCGCACTGGTAATTATTCCCGCACTAGCTACTTTCGTGGGGTTAGTTGGTAAAGCGCTCAATTGGCAGTACACAGATATCTGTGTTGTCATCATTACTGGTTTTGGCGCGTTTTTAGGGAGTGTGTTGGGTGTATCAAATCGAACCTACAAAATGTTCTCGGCTGAAAGCGAAGAAGGAGGAAACAAATGAAAAAGAAAATTACTATTACTGCGATGAGCCTGTTAACGGCTCTTTTTTTATTACCCATTAATACGTTTGCTTATACTATTAATGACGAGTATAATTTAGCGCCGAATCAAGGAGACTCCAGATTAGCAATTCCTAACAAAATTATTTTGCACGAAACTGGAATAGATGCACCAGCAAGAAACGTAGCCGCCAACATGAAAAATAATTATAACGGAAGCAATTCTTATACTACAGATGTTATTGGTGACGGTGGGATTGTTTACCGTGTGGGTGAGCAAGGATATGTTTCGTGGGGAGCTGGTAACGCTAATCCTTATGCGCCTGTACAGATTGAATTACAGCGCACATATGATAAAGCATTGTTTGAAAAAAACTATCGAGCTTATATTGAATATACAAGAGATAGTGCAAAAAAATATGGAATTCCATTGACTCTTGATCAAGGAACTTCTTTATTTACAAAAGGAATCATTTCTCATTTGTGGGTGACAAATTATGTTTGGGGGAACCACACAGATCCATATGGTTACTTATCGCAAATGGGAGTTAGCAAAGAAAAGCTTGCTTATGATTTAGCTCATGGATTTACCGATGAAAATCCAACAACTTCTGAAAACAAGCCTGTCATTGATCCAACACGAGCTGGTGCAGCTAATCCTACGCTGACAGATGGAACAAATCACGCCCACATTGATCAGTTTGGGGAAATCGAAAACGCAAACTTGCATGTGGCTGGATGGCACATTGCTAACTATAAATACGAGTATATTTTCATTATGGACTACAATACTGGGAAAGAATTAGCTCGAGTAAGAGCTGATGGAATTTATAGACCAGATGTAAACCAAGCTTATAATACTTCTGGAAATGTTGGTTATCATGTATCTTTCAATATGCGTAATTTTCCTAGTAAGAAAGTCTATGTAATGATGCGGGCAACGAATGATCCAGAGGGAAACACTAAAGGCGGTGCGCAAGATTTCCATGACAAACGTTGGTATTTAAATATTCCTAAACGATAAAAATAGCTCCTCGTTGAGGAGCAGTACATAACTATATTGACAACTATAAAAATTATTCGATAAAATAGTGATGTTATCGCATATCTTCACTATCACCCATAATAGTCACACTCCAAGCTATGCGATAACAGGTTTGTTGCCACACATTCTACTGGTTGATTGTTTATGGCTTTATGTGGCAACAACCAGTACCCTTAGCTCAGTTGGTCAGAGCAGACGGCTCATAACCGTCCGGTCGTAGGTTCGAGTCCTACAGGGTACATTAACGTAGCCATTTGAATCGTTCTGTGTTAGAATTTTTTTGAAGAGTATTATACAAGCTAAAGCTTTTCTTCATTGCCACTCAAATGAGTGGCTTTTTTATGTATCCTTTTATGGATTAATGAAAGGATGTTTCACATAGTTATACTTCTGTATATTTGAAAAGTTTTACTTTGATTTTTAAATAGAAAGACATTTGGGTTAAATTGTGAGATAATAATAAAGAAGAGTTTAAAGCGCACCCCAAACCACTTCCCCATAAGTGTGTTACGCTTTAAACTCTTTTATATTTGAAGCCATTAAAAAGCATACCATATTTTTGAAAAAAAGTGAGAAAAAAGGCTTACAATTGGAGTGGTAGTTAATTAGTGACTTATTTTTGATTTTATAGCACTGATACTATAAAATATAGATATCATCATATTACACAATCTTAATACTAACTTAAAAAATATCTCCTTTCACAAGTATGGTGATAAAATTCGTTCCGGGCTACCTTTTTAGGTAGCCTACTTTAATCTTTATACCTTTCTGGATCAACGAAAGTATACTTTATATAGTCATAACGCCGATGATCGCTACGTGCGTCCGGCACGTCAGTCATGAATCGGCTACACTAGACTAGACAGAAAAAATAAGGTGTGTAGAATAATAAAAAACACACTGGAGGATTTTTCATGTCAAGACGTCAACGAAGAACCTATTCAAAAGAATTCAAACAACAAATCGTCGATCTCTATCTCGCTGGTAAGCCTCGCGCAGAAATTATTCGAGAGTATGAGCTTACGCCTT